>Ga0181516_10000166_pt1 | contig 69936 bp, 62 predicted proteins | sample PEATcosm2014_Bin_25_FD_121104 | JGI IMG/M metagenome (GOLD analysis project Ga0181516, IMG submission 121104) | Peatland microbial communities from MTU Mesocosm Facility, Houghton, MI, USA - PEATcosm2014_Bin01_10_metaG | ecosystem: Environmental > Terrestrial > Soil > Wetlands > Peat | place...
CATGTAAGCCACTCCCCCAGGCACTCTGGAGGAAGACCTCGACGAACACCACAATCCGGTCGCTTTCAGCCGAATTCAGGTGGCCGCTTTGGTCCGAATCGGGGTGGCCGCTTTCAACCGAATTTTGCAGCGATCCCGTTTCAGTCGGATGGACTCTGGCGCGAACCCTTTGTAGACAGGATTTCCCAATCGCTGGCGGCGATGCGCTGCTGGCACTAGGTTTCGCCAAGTAGCCCGGAACGAAAGGAGGATCGCCGTGTCCAGAAATGGATGAGGGGTCCAGTCTTTCTTGAGGCTTCTGACTCTCCCTAGCCGGAGATCGCGAGACCTTTCCATCGAGGAACCAGGCCATGCCGAGACATAAAACGAGATTTCTGCTGCTCGCCGCAACCATGGTCACCACCGCGCCTGCACTTGCCCAGGTGAACTTGGCCGCGACCATCCGCGACTTCAACAACTCCGACTCCAGTTTCAACGCCTCGGGCATCAGCGGGGTATGTCGCGGCACGGGATTCGTGGAATCCACCCTGGGTCCCAACCGCAAGCCCGTGCCTACAAGAAAGTTCAGTCAGACCTGCACTCCTGGCGACTCCGCGCGGCTGGCCAACGACTGGTTCACGACCGACCCCACCTACACCCAAAGCGCGACGACTTGCATCGACATCCCCATGCATGTGGACTCCAACGGCATCTACACCTACCGCAACCCCTATTTCTTCCCGATCGACACCTTCAATACGCTTCCCAACGGAAAACCCAACCCATTCAACGTGCAGTACCTGGGAGACGACGGGAAGATGCACAACTTCAGCTTTTGCATGGAAATGCACGGCACCTTCGACGCCCGGGCGGGACAGACATTCAATTTCCTGGGGGACGACGACGTCTGGTTCTTCATCAACAATCGGCTGGTGGTGGACCTGGGCGGCATCCACACCGCCGAATCCAGCTCCGTGAACTTGGACACTTTGGGGCTGACGCCGGGCCAGACCTATCCCTGGGATTTCTTCTTCTGCGAACGGCACACTTCGGGATCCGACATCCTGATCAACACGTCCATGAATTTGCGGACCTCGTCCAACTTCACCGTCCAAGATTCGGTTCTTGGCGTGGCGTACCATCGCTATTCGCTGTGGGTGGACCAATCCAACGCATCCAGCTGCGTCGCTTCCAACACCCACTCCAACGGCACCGGTCAGTTCACCCTGACCGGCGGGAGCTTGGCATCGGCGAAATCACTGCCTTCAGGCACATGGTACGGAGGGATCGTCGTGGCCAAGAACCTCGGATCCATCTCCCTGGACAGCTCGCTGATCGTCGGGCTGGCCCCCGGCAACTACGTCTTGCACATCTACCAGCAAGGGAGCACCACCAGTTCGAGAGACATCCCCTTCGTGGTCCCGGGAGTGGTTCCGGTCGTGGTTCGGACCCTGCAATTCGCCGATTCCACCGGTTCGACCACGAACCTCCCTCCGGTCGTGACAGACGTCTACCGGCCGGTACCGGTCTACATCGTGGCCTCCTTGGTGGACGGGGCCGTCTGCTCGACCTGCCGCGACAGCGTGAGCTTCGCCGTGGGAGACTCCAACCTGCGCATCCTGGCTTCCCCGACCGGAGCGGCCGTCACATCCATCCGGCTGAGCGGCGGAAAGGCCAAAGTCTGGGTCGTTTCGGGCGTCCCCATCGACTCCACCAAGCTCACGGCGTCCTCCGATACCTCGGGCTTGGCCGTCCGGTGGCCCGTGAGCGTTCTCGCTCCCCGCCTGGTTTTCGTCGACACCTCCGGGAACATCCTGTCCCCGGTTCCCGCCCTCGACATCCCGCTCGGCACCCAGTCCACCCTGACGGTGGAAATCTTGACCAGCACGGGCCTCTGTTCGGCTTGCACCGACTCGCTCACCCTCGTGGCGTCCTCGAAACAGCTCCTGTTCTCGGATCCCTCCGGCAAACCGATCACCCGGCTCCTCCTGGAAGGCGGGAAGGCGTCCTTCCAGCTTTCCGGGTGGGCTCCCGTGCAGGGCGCAACAATTTCCGTCACCACGGACCACCTCCTGGCGACGGCGGGTTGGACTCCGATCTCGGTGAGCCTGGGGGCGATTTCCGGCACCCTGGTGGACTCGGATGCGGATGGTCGCGCCGATCTCCTGGATCTGACGCTTCCCGTGGACGCGAGCGTCTTCTCCGCGGTGTCGGTGAGCTGGCCCGCACAAGACGGCTCCCTCGATTTCCGAAGCGTTCCCTTGTCCACGAGCGGGAAGAACATCGGCGTCCCCCTGCCGCCCTTCGCCTTCGGTTCCACCAGCTGCCCGACCTCGGGCTGCGCGGATCTCGGGCGGATGGAGATCGTCCACGGCACCGACACCGCATCGATTCCCTTCGACGTCCTGGATGGGGTGGATCCAATTCCCGTCCAGGCGCAGTACCGGTTTTCCGTCACCGGAACCACTCCTGACACCCTGGTCGCGACCTTCTCGGAACCAGTGACGGTCAAGGGGGCCGGCCCGTGGGTGTCCACCGGACATCCCGGCCTCGACAGCTTGGGGAACAGCCTGGTGCCGTTGGCCACCCCGCCAACTCCGACACCCGACCAGAAGGTGGTGTCGTTCCTGTTGTCGGAAAACAACGGGATCCGACCCGACGACTCCCTGCGCATCGCCGCAAAACCTTCGGGAGCGCTGTCGGACACCGCGGGAAACGCTCCGGGCGAACTCGCGTGGTGGACTCCCATCGCGTGGGGTCAGTCACCCGCGATGCTCACCCTGCTGATTCCACATCCGGTGGTTGGTATCGGAACGGGCTCCACTCCGCCCGACGAACCCGCCGTCACCCTCTTGATCCATGCGGATCCGACCCAAACCACGCAATGGGTGGCCGCCCAAGGACCGACGCCCGGAGGACTGGACACGCGTTTCAGCGGGGTGGTCCTGCGGTTGAACCGCATTCCCGAGAACCTGGGAATCTACGTGTACGACAACCTGGGAGTGCAGGTGCTGCGCGAAGACCTGCCGAAGCTCGCCGATCTGGTGTCGTCGGGAGTTCTCCAGCGCGACCTGCGGGGGAACTACGAGATCTGGCTGGGATGGAACGGCAAGGATGGCCAAGGCCGCGAGACCGCATCCGGCGTCTACCTCATCCGCGTTTTCGGCTGGTTCAAGGAAGCGAACAAGCTCCACTTCCTGAATCAGATAAAGACGGTCGGCATCCATCGGACCCTGCAGAACTAGTTCGGGGAGAAATCTCCGCCGCCGCCTTCGCTGGGTCACGGGGGCCGCGGCGACGCCCCCGTGCATCGGAAGCCGCGCCGCGATGCGCGGAAAAAGAAAACCTGCCGACTTACACCGGGCTATTTCTTTGATCCTCTCCATCGAAAGATTGGCCTTGCCAACCGATTCGAGGTTCCCGCACGAGGCAGGCATCCTCTAGCCGATCAGGTCCGGGCCGGACGAAAAGGGATAACAGGTCAAAGCACAAGATCCCGGAAGCGGACAGGTTACTCGAAGGAAGATACCACCTCTCTGGCGCGAATGGAAGCGGCATGGTAGGATCGGTCCCTATGCCGGAAACCTCGCCGGAGACACCACTCGACATCCTGGTCGTGGACGATTCGCCCACCTACCGCATGATCCTCTCGCGCGTGCTGCGCGGCTGGCCGAAGGCCAATCTCGTGGGCACCGCGGGCGACGGCATGGCGGCGCTGGCCGCCATCCAGGAGAAACGACCCCAGTTGGTCCTCCTGGACGTATCCATGCCGGTATTGGACGGGATCGAAACCCTCCGGCGGATCCGCAAGACCTTCGCCGACGTGGACGTGATCATGCTGTCGAGCCTGGACCCCAGCCAAACCGGCCTCACCATGCAGGCGTTGTCCCTTGGCGCCCTGGACTTCGTCCCCAAGCCGCAAGGCGAAAATCCCGCGGAGAGTTTCACCGCGTTGTCCGCCGGCATTTTTCCCCTTCTGGAGCTGGCGGCTGCCCGCCATCGCCGCCGACTGGGTCGGCAGGAGGCGGCGCAGGCCGCCACTCCCCCCAGGCTCGGCAGGATCAAGCCAGATCCTGCGCTTCCCACCCCTTCCGATTCCATGCCACCGGCCCGGGCTCCCTCCCCGGCGGTGGGGATGCTCCAGGATCCGCCGGGACCAACCGCCCGCTTGACGCCGCGCCCGGGACCTGGGCCGGCCAAGCCCGCGCTCGCATCCGCACGGAAGCCCCCGAACCATCCGGAGCTTGTCGCCATCGGCGTGAGCACGGGAGGTCCCAACGCCCTCCACGTCCTGGTTCCGGCGCTCCCGGCGAACTTCCCGCTGCCCATCGTCTGCGTCCAGCACATGCCGCCGCTGTTCACCGCCTCGCTGGCCGAGCGGTTGGACAGGGATTCCGCGCTCAAGGTGGTGGAAGGAACCGAAGGCCGCGTCCTGGAGCCCGGCACGCTCCACATCGCTCCCGGGGGATCGCACATGGTGGTGGTGCGCGGCGTGGACGGACGGCTCCGGCTCTCGCTCCGCTCCGATCCTCCGCTCCATTCCTGCAGGCCTTCCGTGGACGTGCTCTTCGAATCGGTTGCCGAAATCTGTCCAGGATGCGCGGTTTCCGTGGTGCTCACCGGCATGGGTTCCGACGGCGCGGACGGGGTGGCCCTGCTGCGCGCCAAGGGCTCCTGGTCCATCGTCCAGGACGAAGCCACTTCCGTGGTGTGGGGGATGCCCGGAGCCGTGCACGCGGCGGGCAACGCCGACGAGACGCTTCCCCTGGAATCCATCGCACGCCGCCTGACGGACATCGCGACCGGAAAGGGAGGCCGTCCGTGAAGCTCGCCGGAACGGAATTCGACCTCCTGAAGGGATTCGTCGAGAAGAACTGCGGGATCCACCTGGAGCCGGGCAAGGAATACCTCATCGAGACCCGCCTCACCGACATCGCAGTGGACCAGGGATGCCGGAGCTTCCACGAGTTCTACCAGAAGGCCCTGGTCGACACCACGGGGAAGCTGCGGAACCGCATCGTGGACGCCATGACCACCAACGAGACGTATTTCTTCCGCGACGACAATCTGTGGAACTACCTGCGCGAGGTGGCCGCCCCGGAGATCGTCCGCAAGGCCGCCCAGGGACCCGTGCGCATCTGGTCGGCCGCATCGAGCACCGGACAGGAAGCGTATTCCATGGCCATGCTCCTGGACGAGACCGCCCGCGCCCAGGGAACCCCCGGCGTCCTGCGCAACGTGGAGATCGTGGGCACGGACATCAGCTCGGCCGCCCTGTTCCTGGCCATCGCGGGGCGCTACGACTCCCTCGCCATCCGTCGGGGGCTCTCGGACGAGCGTCGCGGTCGGTATTTCCGCGAGGAGGGATCGGTCTGGGTCCTCTCCGACGAGATCAAGTCGCGCGCCAAATTCCGTCGCTTCAACCTGATGGATTCCCTCTCTCCCCTGGGCCAGTTCGACCTGGTGCTGTGCCGCTACGTGGCCATCTACTTCCAGGAAGACTTCAAGAAGGACCTGTTCCAGCGCATCGCCGGCACGCTGAAGCCCGGGGACCCGCTGCTCCTGGGCGCGACCGAGACCCTGCGGGGCCTTTCGGACGAGTTCGAGATCCGGATCCACAAGAACTGCACGGCCTTCGTGCGCAAGGCGAGGAGGTGACCATGCGAATCCTCTCGATCGACGACTCCAACTCCATCCGGCACGCGGTCCACAAGATGCTCGACGTGATCGGCGCGGAATTCTTCGAGGCCTCCGACGGACAGGACGGCCTGGAAAAGCTCGACCAGATCGGCCCGGTGGACCTGATCCTCCTGGACATGGAGATGCCCCGCCTGGACGGAATCGGCTTCCTGGAGACGGTGAAGAAGGACCCGCGCTGGAAGGACATCCCGGTGATCGTGGTGAGCTCCATCGCGCAGCGGGAACGGATGATCAAGGCCATCCAGGAAGGCGCCAAGCAGTACCTCACCAAGCCCTTCACCTCCGAACAGCTCCTGACGAAGGTCGTGGACGCGCTCGACCTGGACGGGGACCTGTGATGGAAAGGGAGGAGGTCTTCCGCCTGCTCCTGCGGGAGGACGTGGGGCTTCCCGCCCTCCCGGAGGTGCTGACCCGGCTGGATCGGCTGCTCCGCGATCCCGACGTGGATCTTCGCACGGTGGCCGATCTCGCCTCGTCGGATGCGGTGCTCGCCGGGCAGATCGTGCGCATGGCCAATTCCGCCTACTACTCGCGCGGTTCCAGCCACGTGTCCGGGCTGGCCGCCGCCATCCATCGGATGGGATTGCGCGCCCTGCGCGGCCTGGTCTACGCCTTGACCCTTCCCCGCTCCTTCCCCCGCGACGGCGGCTTCCCCTCGCGGCTTCTGTGGCGCCACTCCTTGGCCGTGGCGGCGCTTTCGTCGGAAATCGCCGGCTTCCTGGGTCTGGAGCAATCCCTTCGCGAGGAGGCATGGCTGTGCGGCCTCGTGCACGACATCGGAGCCCTGGCCCTTTCCACCGTGGCGCCCCAGGAGTATTCCGAACTCCTGCGCCAGGCGGCGGTGGCGGCCAGGTCGGCGAACTGGACGGAGTACGATTTCACGGGTCTGGAGCGTGCGAAATTCGGAACCGACCACGCCGAGGTGGGAAGCGTGTTCCTGCGGGAGATGTGGCGCCTGCCCAGCCCCATGCCCGAGGTGGCGGCGCGCCACCACGATCTCGCCTTCGCTCCGGACTTGCCAGATGGCGTGGAGCGAAGCACCATCCATCTGGTGCATGTGGCCAACGGAATCTGTTCCGGATTCGGCGTGGACTGGAATCCGTGCGAGTCGGGAAGGAACGCCTTCCGGGAATCGGCCTGGGAAGCGCTGGGTCTGGACCTGGGAAAGGTCGAGGATCTGGTGGCGCGTGCGAAGACAAGCGTGGATCTTGCCGAGGAAATGCTTTCCGGAGGAGGTTGAGTTGGATCTGCCCGTATTGGACAAGGAGGCGTCGCTGGTCCGGCTCGATGGCGACACCGAACTTTGGAACGAGATCCGCGAAATTTGGCTGGAAGACATCCAGAACCTGCTCGGCGCGGTGAGGACCGCGCTCGAGGCCCGGTCGTCGGACGGGTTGCGTCGCGCCGCACACGCCATCAAGGGCGCCTCGGCCAACGTGGGGGCGGTGCGCATGGCCGCCGTGGCCCGGGAAATGGAACACGCCGCCATGGACGCCGACTGGGAAGCGCTGGGGGCGGCGATGCGGACCTTGTCCGCCGAGACGGATTCCGCCAGGACGGCGCTTTCCGCGCGATGACGGGCTTCCACCAATCCCGCGTCCTGGTGGTGGACGACGAGAGGACCAACCTCCGCCTCCTCTCGATGGTCCTGCGCCAGGAAGGACATCTCGTGGATTCGGCCCCGGACGGTCCCTCCGCCCTGGAGGCCGCCGCCGCGAACCTTCCCGACATCGTCCTCCTGGACATCATGATGCCCGGGATGGACGGGTTCGAAACGCTGGGACGCCTTCGCGGCGTGGAAGGATGCCGAGGCATCCCCGTGATCTTCCTCACCGGCTTGGAAGACCTGGAATCCAAGCTCCGCGGCTTCGCGATGGGCGCCGTGGACTACGTGGTGAAGCCCTTCCACCTGGAGGAGATCCGGGCCCGGGTGCGCATCCACCTGCAACTGCGGATCGCGCACAGGGAACTCGCCGAGGAGCGGGGAAGGAGGCTCCGCTCCCTGGGGCGGGCCCAGCGGGAAATGATGATCCGTCCCGAGGAGATTCCGGACGCCAGGTTCTCCGTCCACTACCGGCCGGCCCAGGAGGCCGGAGGCGATCTCTACGACGTGCTGCCGCTGGGGGTGGGGATCCATGGATACATGGTGGCCGACGTCTCGGGCCACGACGTGGGAACGAGCCTGGTGGCCACGGCGGCCAAGGCGCTGCTCCACCAGTTCGCCGGCCCCATCTACTCTCCCGAGGAGACGATGCGCCTCATGAACGAAGCACTCCACGGATGGCTGCAGCCGGGACGGTTCCTGACCGCGAATTTCGTGCGCCTCAACCGCAACACGGGCATGGTCCGCGCGGTCTCGGCGGGCCACCCCGCACCCCTTCTCCTGGAGGCGGCCTCCGGCAAGGTGGTTCCATTGGCCAGCGAAGGCGACGTCCTGGGTGCCTTTCCGGACGCGAGGTTCGGAAAGGTCGAACGGGCGGTCCGAACCGGCGATCGGGTGGTGATCTACACGGACGGGCTCGTGGAAGGCGAGGGTCGAAGGCCGGGCGGCATCGGCGCGGGACTGGAAGCGGCCCTTTCGGAGATAGGCGCGTGCCCCCTCGAGGAGCTTCCGGCACGGCTGGCGGACAAGCTCGCCGGAACTTCCCGGGACGACGACGTTCTGGTGCTTGCATTCGAGGCCTGATGTAAGGGAAACTGGTGGATTCCAGGAGGAGACGATGATCCGAACATCGGCCACGGGGGATGGGACCACGGTGGTCCTCGAGGGAAATGTGGGTGTCGAGGAGATCGCCGACCTGCAGAAGGCCCTGGATGCCGCGAAGGCCGGAGGCGAGGTGGAGGTCGAATTGGACTCCTGCAATTCGCTCTCCTCTTCCGCCATCGGTTCGCTCATCGCCTGCCACAACAGGCTCGTTCCCGAAGGGATGCGCCTGCGGATTCGGGGAGCGAACGAGGACCTGCGCCGTCTCCTGAAACTGATGGGCCTGGACCGGCACTTCGAGCTGGTCTGAGGAGGAGCGATGGAGAACGACGAAACGCTGCAGATGTTCCTCGAGGAGGCGCACGACCACTTGCGCGACATCGAGTCCGACCTCCTCGGGATCGAGACCGAGACCGGTCCGGCCGACTTGGAACGCGTGAACAAGGTCTTCCGCGGCATCCACTCCATCAAGGGGGCCGCGGGATTCTTCGGGTTGAATCGCATCAAGGAACTCTCCCACTCGATGGAGAACCTGCTCAACCGAATCCGCAACCTGGAGATCCTGCCGAATCGCCGGGTGAGCGAGGCCCTCCTGCGCTCCGCGGACGTCCTGTCCGCCATGGTCGAGGACCCCCACGGCAGCGAATCCGTGGACATCGAGCCGAGCCTCGTCCTCCTGGGCGGGGTGCAGGAGCCTGTGGCGAGGGACACGACTCCGACGCAGATCCTGGACGAGATGGGCCTGCCCGTGTTCATCCTCCCGGCCGACGAGCTGAACCTGGCCCGAAAGGGTGGAAAACACCTGTTCGTGCTGCACTTCGACATGGTTTCGGATCTCGACGGGAAGGGGAAGACCCCCTTGGACGTCCTGCACGACCTGGAGAGGACCGGCCTGATCGTCGACGCCAAGCTTTCCCAGGACACCCGTGGAAACCCCGTGGGCTCGGCTCGATCCCTCCCCTTCCACGTCCTGTACGCCACGGTCCTGGACTTGGAGATGACTTCGCTCCTCACCGGCCTGGAGCCGCCGAGGATCCATCCCCATCCCGCCGTCCCGGAGAAGCGCCCGGTGGAGCACGCGGCGGTCGTCGCGGCTGGAGCCCCCAGGCAGGCCGGGAGGAAACCGCCCAAGGCGGATGCCGCCAAGGCGTCCAAGAAAGCGGAATCCGCGCCGTCGATTCCCGCCGCGGACCCGGTCGCGAAGTCGGCGGATCCGTCCGAGGCCCACCAGGCGCCGACGACGGATTCCGTTCGAACCTCGCCGGCACCTTCCGCGTCCAGCAGCCTGCGCGTGAACGTGAAGGTCCTCGACCGGCTGATGACTCTGGCGGGAGAACTGGTGCTTTCCCGCAACCAGATGGTCCAGAAGGTGTCCAGCCGCAGCCTTGCCGACATCCAGGCGAGCTCCCAAAGCCTTTCCCTCATCATCTCCGAGCTGCAGGAAGCGGTGATGAGCACCCGGATGCAACCCCTTTCCATCGTGTTCGGGAAGTTCCAGCGGCTTGTCCGGGACCTTTCGGCGGAAGTGGGCAAGGAGATCCGGCTGGAGGTGGAAGGCGAGGACGTGGAACTCGACAAGACCGTGATCGAGTCCATCGGGGATCCGCTCACGCATCTGATCCGCAATTCGGTGGACCACGGCATCGAGCTCCCGGACATCCGCGAGCGGAACGGGAAGCCCCGCTTGGCGGTGATCCGTCTCCACGCCTTCCACGAAGCGGGCAAGGTGGTGATCGCGGTTTCCGACGACGGCCGCGGCATCGACACGGGAGCGGTGCGCGAGAAGGCCCTGGCCCAGCAGCTCATGGACCCCCAGACGCTTTCGAAGATGACGGAGAAGGAGCTGATCAACCTGATCTTCCTTCCCGGCTTCTCCACCGCCAAGAAGGTGACGGACATCTCCGGTCGCGGCGTGGGGATGGACGTGGTGAAGACCAATTTCACCAGGCTCGGCGGGGTGATCGACGTGGAGAGCAAGGGCGGGAAGGGCACCACCATCCGCGTGAAGCTCCCGCTGACGCTGGCCATCATCCCGAGCCTCATGGTCTCTGTGCAGGACGAGACCTACGCCGTCCCGCAGGTCAACCTGGTGGAACTGGTCCGCATCCCGGCCCGGGAGGTGCGCAACCGCGTCGAGCGCATCGGGGACGCGCTGGTGATGCGCCTGCGTGGACGTCTGCTGCCGCTCCTGCGGCTTTCCGATGTCCTGGGCCTGGAGAAAAAGGCCTTCGCGGATCCCAAGACCGGGGAGATCAAGCCCGACAGGAGGCGCCTGGTCGAGGACCGCCGGGGTCCCGTGGACAGGGAGACTCCGGAGGAGCGGGAGAGGCGCGGCAACGCCGACCGCAGGTACCATTCCTCCAGCGCCGTCAACATCGCCGTGCTCAACTCGGGAGCGTTCCAGTACGGGCTGGTCGTGGACCGCCTGCACGAATCCGAGGAGATCGTGGTCAAACCCCTGGGCAGGCACTTCCACGGATGCCAGTGCTACGCGGGAGCGACCATCCTCGGCGACGGCCGGGTTTCGCTGATCCTGGACGTGGTGGGGATCACCCGGCACATGGATCTGCGCGACGCCGGGGTCGGCGACCGTCCACCGGACGAGGAGGCGCGGAAAAGACAGAAACTGCACGACGCGCAGTCCATGCTCCTGTTCCGCGTCGCGGACCAGGAGCAGTTCGCCGTGCCCCTGGCGCTGGTCCTGCGGCTGGAGGTGGTGGGAAAGGCCTCCATCGAGGACATCGGGGGGCGCCGCAGCACGCAGTACCGGGGCGGAACCCTTCCGCTCCTGGACCTCTCCGGGATTTCCCGGGTCCAGCCGCTGCCCGACCAGGAATCCTTCTTCGCGATCGTGTACTCGGTGGGCGGCCGCGAGGTCGGTCTGCTGGCGTCGCAGATCGTGGACATCGTGGAGTCCAACGAGGACTTCGACGAGACCACGTTCCGCCAGCCCGGCATCCTGGGATCGACCATCTTCCAGTCGCACACGACGCTCCTCGTGGACCTGTACGAAGCGGCGAGGTCCGGTGTGCCGGGATTCGCGAAACCCGCCCCGGTCGCCCGCGGCAAGGGCCGCCGGATCCTGGTGGTGGACGATTCGCCCTTCTACCGGCGGCAGATCGCCGGATTCCTGCGCGAATCCGGCCACGAGGTGCACGAGGCGGAGAACGGGGACGACGCCTTCTCCAAGCTGGAGACGATTTCCGGCATCGACATGGTCATGACGGACATCGAGATGCCCGTCATGGACGGACTGGAACTCGCCCGGCGCATCCGGTCGCACCAGGGCATGAAGAACCTGGCGGTGGTGGCCGTGTCGTCCCTTTCCGGCGAGGAGGCCATGCGGCGCGGACGCGACGCGGGACTGGACGGGTACATCGTCAAGCTCGACCGGGAGAAGATCCTGGAATCCGTCGAGAAGTTCCTGGTCCACGGGAGGTGCTGAAGATGTCCAACGGCGAAGATTCCATGGAGCTCACCGTCTTCACCGTCGGCGACCTGCTTTGCGCGGTGGAAAACTCGGAGGTGCGCGAGATCTCGGGCCTGCGGCACGTGACTCCGGTCCACCACGCGGCGCCGCACGTGCGCGGCGTGGTGAACCTGCGCGGACAGATCATGACCGTGATGGACCTGGGAGTCCGGCTGGGGATGGGCCCGGTTCCCGACGACCGCAAGTCCCGCATCCTGGTGGTGTGCACGGGCGAGGAGGACGTGGGGCTGCTCGTGGACGGCGTCGAAGACGTCCTCTCGGCCCCGTCGCGGGACGTGGAAACCCCGCCGTCCAACGTGCGCGGCGTTTCCGGGGCCTTCTTCCGGGCCGTCCTGAAGAACGGAGACGACCTGGTCTCGATCATGGACCTCGGACGCGTCCTGGCGGACGACTGAGGGCACTTCACCCCATCCCGGGGATCTCCGGATCGGGAAGGATGCCCGCGGGCCAGAAGGCGTAGCGGCCTTGCTCGTGCAGGATGCGCAGGGCCCCGCCCACCAGGTGGAAGGAACCGAAGGCGAAGACGTCCTTTCCAAGGCGCTTGGCGTCCTGCTGCGCCTGGAGGAACGCCTGCGCGAAGGTGCCGTGCGCGATGGCGTCGGGGAAGGAGTCCGCGATGGAACGAGGGCTGGCGGCCCGGCTGACGGAAAGTGGCGCCAGATGGATCTTCGCGACCAGGGGAGACAGGATCCCGAGCACTCCCCGCCAGTCCTTGTCCGCCATGGTCCCGTAGAGGAGGACCGGTCGCGAATTCCCCAAGGACATGGCCGTTTCCCGGGCGGCGTCGGGATTGTGTCCCACGTCGAGCACCACCTCGGGATCGCCGGGGATCCGCTCCAGGCGGCCCGGCCAGCGCAGTGCGTCCAGACTCCGGCGGATTTCGTGTTCGCCGAGCGTCCTTCCCAGGAAGATCTCCGCGCAGGCGCTGGCCAGGAGGAGATTGCCCGGTTGGGAGGCTCCGGGCGGCAAGCCCGGAACCGGAATCGTCCGATCCGGATCGGGCAGCACGAGGCGGCCGCCGCGTTCCGCCGCCAACGCCTCCAGCGCCTCCAGGAGGCGAGGTCTGCGTTCCAGCGTGGCCAGCACGCCCCCCGGTCGCAGGATCGCGATCTTTTCCGCCCAGATCTTCTCGACCGTGTCGCCCAGGAACTCCATGTGGTCGAGGCCCACCTGGGCCACCGCGCAGACCTCGGCGGGAAAGGCCGTGGTGCTGTCCCAACGGCCGCCCAACCCCGTCTCCAGGACCACGGCCTGCGCACCGTTGCGCGCATACCACAACGCCGCCATCGCGGTCAGGGTCTCGAAATAGGTGGCGCCCGCCGCTTCCGCGTGCGGTCGCACCTCCTCGAACAGGTCCGCGAAGGCATCTTCCCCGATCGCCTCTTCCCCGACCACGAGCCGTTCGCGGACGCAGACGAGATGCGGGCTGGTGAACAGACCGGTCCGGAGTCCCGCCTGCTGCAGGATCCGGTGCAGATAGCGGCAGGTGCTGCCCTTTCCGTTGGTCCCCGCCACCTGCACGCAGCGCAGCGGTTCCTGGGGGTCTCCCAGCCGCGCGAGCAGGTCGCGGGTGGTTTCCAATCCCGGGCGCACCCCGCGGCCGATGCGACCGAGGAGCGCCGCGAGCGAAGTGGAGTACCGATTCAGGCGCCGTCGTCCGTCAACAGCCGCAGGAACTTCGCGATCCACGCCTTGAGTTCCTTCCGGGGAACGACATCGTCCAGGAATCCGTGCTTGAGCAGGAATTCCGCCCGCTGGAAACCGTCGGGAAGCGCTTGCCGGATGGTTTCGCGGATCACCCGCTCTCCGGCGAACCCGATGAGGGCCCCCGGCTCGGCGACGATGGCGTCGCCCAGCATGGCGAAGCTCGCGGTGACTCCGCCCGTCGTGGGGTTGGTGAGCACGGAAACGTAGGGGATCTTCTCCTGCCGCATCCTTCCGACGATGGAGGCGGTCTTGGTCATCTGCAGGAGCGAGAGCGTCCCCTCGTGCATGCGCGCCCCGCCGGAAGCGGAAACGACGACGGCCGGTATCCGCCGGTCCAGGCCGCGTCGGAGGGCGCGGGCGATCTTTTCCCCTTCCGCCGACCCCATCGAACCACCCATGAAGCGGAAGTCCATGACGGCCAGCGACACCTGCGACCCTTCCAGCTCTCCGGTCCCCGACACCACGGCGGATCTCTCCCCGGTGCTCTTCTGGGCGGCGGCGACGCTGTCCTTGTACCGCTTCTTCGCCGAGAACTTCAACGGGTCCGCGGGCGCGACGGTGGAGTCCTCCTCGCGGAACGTCTGGGGGTCCAGGAGCAGCTGGATGTACTCCCGCGCGCCGAAGTGGTGGTGGTGGCCGCAGGCCGGGCAGACCGCGAGGTTGTCCGTCCAATCGCTCCTGTAGACGACCTCCTTGCAGTTCTCGCACTTCACCCAGAGGTCGTTGGGCGTGTCGCGCTTGACCGTCGTCTCGATGCCCGACTTGGAGTTGTGGAACCAATCCATCAGAATCCCCCTTTGTCCATTTCCGCCTGGATCGCGGTCGCCGCCTCCAGGCGGTCGGATGCGTTTCCCAGTTGGCGGGCGACGGAGGAGGGGCCGGTCCCCCCTTCGATGTCGCGACGCTCCAGGCTCGATTCGAACGACAGCTTCTCCCGCAAGGCGGTCTTTCCCGGCAGGACATCCCAACTGGTGTCCGGAAGATCCAAAAGACCGGTGCCGGCGCGCACGGCGTCGCCCACCAGGACCCCCACCATGTGGTGGGCGTCGCGGAAGGCCACTCCGGCCTCCACCAGGAGGTCCGCGAGGTCGGTGGCCAGGAGCAGGTCCGTCAACCGCGAGCGCATGCGGTCCGGATGCCACGTCGCTTCCGAAAGGGCGCCGCGGAAGATGCCCAGCAGGACCTCGACGGTGCGGGCCGAGTCGAAGACGGGTTCCTTGTCTTCCTGGAGGTCGCGGCTGTAGGCGAGGGGCGCTCCTTTGACGGCCACCAGCAAGGTCGCGAGGTTCCCCACCAGGCGGCCGGTCTTGCCCCGGGCCAGTTCGAACCCGTCCGGATTCTTCTTGTTGGGCATCATGGAGCTGCCGGTGGTGTAGCGGTCGGAAAACGTCACATACCCGAATTCGGAGGAGGACCAGGTCACGAAGTCCTCGGCGTAGCGGCTGAGGGTGGTTCCCAGGATGGCGCAGGCGGAGAGGTATTCGAGCGCCCAGTCCCGGTGGCCAACGGCGTCGATCGAATTGTCCGTGATCCCTTCGAAGCCGAGTTCGTCGGCCACGGCGCGGCGATCCACGGGGAAGGCGGACCCGGCCAGCGCCCCCGACCCCAGGGGGCAGAGTCCCGCGCGTCCGCGCGACTGCAGGAACCTCTCCCGGTCGCGCTCCAGGGCGAAGAAGAGCGAGAGCATGTAGTGTCCCAGCGTCACCGGCTGGGCCTGCTGCATGTGGGTGTATCCGGCCATCACCGTCCCGGCGTGGGACCGGGCGGTCTCCAGCACGGCGCGCTGGAGCGACAGGATCCCCCGGTGGGCGGACCGCGCCTGGTCGCGGACGTGGAGCCGGAAGGCGGTGGCCACCTGGTCGTTGCGGGAACGACCGGTGTGCAGCTTCCGGCCCGCCGTCCCGATCCTTTCCGTCAACACGCGCTCCACGGCCATGTGGACGTCCTCGTCGGAGGATTGGAACAGATCCTGTCCGGCCAGGAAGTCGCGGAGGATCCCGTCCAGTCCAGAGACGATGGAGTCCACCTCCGCCGGGTCCAGCACCCCGGAACGGCCCAGCGAGCGGGCGTGCGCCTGGGATCCGCGCACGTCGTGGGGAAGCAGTGCCCTGTCGAAGTGCAGGGAGAAGGAGATGGCCCGCAGTGCCTCGCTCATGCCCGCGTCGAACCGTCCTGCCCAGAGCGCGTCCTTGGATGGCGTCCGTCCGTTCACGTGATCTCCTTGATGCGAAGTTGGACCTGCTTGCGCCCCCGGAATTCGTTCCATTCCGGCTGGTACGCCAGACGCACCGACTGTCCCGCGGACAGGCGCGAAGCGTGGCCCCCCAGCCCGAATCCGATCCCGTCGACGTCGTGGTCGTCCTGCCGCACGGAAATGCGCAGGTGCTTTCCCTCCCCGACCCGGGAGAAGGACACGATCTTGACGGAATCCGTCCAGAAGAGCGGCGCCGGGTTGGCGGGACCCCAGGGTTCGAGCTTCTCCAGCCATCCCAGGAGATCCGCGTCCATCTCGGCGAGGTCGGCGCGGCATTCTCCGGCCGGTCCGGGCCCCGCAGCGCCGGCGCGGGCGTCCTCGATCGCGCGGAGGAACTCGGCGCGAAACAGCTCCGCCTTGTCGCGGCGGAGCGAAAGCCCTGCGGCCTGGGCGTGGCCGCCCCACTTCTCCAGGAGGTGGGCGCAGCGGGAGAGGGCCACGTGAAGGTCCGTGCCCGGCACCGAGCGCCCCGATCCGCGCCACTCCGACGGCTGACCGGGATCCGGGGCCAGCACGAAGACGGGGCGGCCGAAGCGCTCGGCGATCCTCTGCGCGACGATCCCGGAAACCCCTTCGTGCCAATTGTCTCCGGAAAGCACGAATGCCTGCGGCGGCTCGCCCCCGGCACCGCACCGCGCCTGGGCCTGGGCCATCGCCTCGGCCGTGATGCGCTGGTCCAGCTGCTGGCGTTTCTGGTTCAGGTCCTCCAACTCGTCCATCCAGCGCCGGGCCTCTTCGGCGTTCGCCGACAGCAGCAGGCGGATGGCCAGCTCTCCCTGGCGCATGCGGCCCGCCGAATTCAGGCGCGGCGTGACACGGAACACGATTTCCTGTCCATGGGGCACCGTTCCGGGCTTGATCTTGGCGTTGAGCAGCAATTCCTCGATGCCGGGCAGGGGTCTCTCGTGCAGTTCGCGAAGCCCGAGCCGCACCAACGCGATGTTCTCCTCGGTGAGCGGCACCATGTCGGCCAGGGTCCCCAGCGCGACGAGTTGCAGGAGCCGCAGGGGATCGGAGGCCTGGGCCGCGCCCGTCGCCTCCAGGACGGCCCTTCCCAGCTTCCAGGCGAGGCCGGCCCCGCAAAGGCCCTTGTTGCCGTACGCGCAGCCCTCCTGGTGGGGATCCAGAAGCACTTCGGCCTGGTCGGGGAAGGATTCGCCGGGCAGATGGTGGTCCGTCACGATCACCCCCAGCCCCTTGGCCCGCGCCCGACCGATCTGGGGTCCGGCGGTGACGCCCGTATCCACGGAAACCACCCATGTCGCCCTGGGGTCCGCGCCTTCGGGCAGGCCCTCGACGCCCTCCCCGCGCAGGCACCTGTCCAGGGAGGCGTCCGAAAGCCCGTACCCCTCGCCGTCGCGACGGGGCAAGGTCCAACCGCACTGGAGTCCCGCGCGGCGGAGCGACAGCCAAAGGAGCGCGGTACCCGTCATCCCGTCCACGTCGTAGTCGCCGTGGATGACCACGGTCTCGTGCTTTTCCTTCGCCGAGAGCAGGATTTCCACGGCCCGGTCGAATCCCTTCATCCCCGAGGGGTCCAAGATCCTGTCCAGCAGGTCCTCGGGCTGCCACGAGAGCCGAAGCCGCAACGCGGCGGGATCGGTGAACCCGCGCGAATCCAGCAGGGCGGACAGGGCCCTGGGAAGGTCGTCAGGCATGGAGACCCAGCCAAGCGCCGGTCAGGGCCATCTGCGGTCGCGCGTGCTGGGAAATCGCGCGCAGGGCCTGTTCCAGGCCTGCGCGGATCCCTTCGACGGATTCGGTCTCGCCGGGATCCAGGAATTCCATCCCCCCCTCCAGTTCGCCCAGGGCGGTTTCCAGGAGAAGCTGGGAGGCCCGACGGTCCTTGGCCTGCAGCTCCTCGCTCTCCAGGATCCAGGAAAGGGCACGTTCCGCGTCGCGACCCCGGCAGATGTCCAGCCATTCCCTCGCCCGCGCGCGCACGGCGCGGGCTTCGTCCGAGCAGAGGGCCAGGGCGGCGCCCGGTCTCCCCAGGCAGCGGGTGGAGGCTTCCTTCGCGACGGATTCCGACACGCCCCTGGTTTTCAGGAATTCGGCGATCCGCGCCGGCGAAAGGGGGGGCACGGGTTGGAGGAAGGACCGGGAGCGGATGGTGGGAAGCACCCGCTCCGCGGCAGGAGCGGCCATCATGAAGTAGGTGCGGTTCGGAGGCTCCTCCAGCAGCTTGAGCAGCGCGTTGGAGGAACTCTGGTTCAACTGGTCGGCGCAGGGCACCAGGACCACGCGGTTCTCCCGCTCCGACATCGCGAGCCGGCCCGCCAGACCGCGCACACCGGCGACCATCATGGGCCAGGTGGGATCGGTTCCCTCGCCACCCACGGGGATCTGCGCCGAGAGCGGGGGGAGGGCCGCCGTCCAGGGATCCTTGAGGATCCACTCGGGTCCGTAGGGCTCGATCTTCTGGGCCATGTCCTCGGACACCTGGGGAAGGAGCCAATGCAATCGGGAATGCCCCGAAGCGAAGCGCCTGCAGTCCGGACAGATTCCGCAGGCGCGCAGATCCCGGGCACGGGGGCACAGGAGGGCCTGGGCCAGGTCCAGGAGCAGGGGAGCGCCTTCCCCGCGGGGAACCAGGAGGAGCAGCACCGGCGGGAAACGACCGGATCCCGCGGCTTGCCGCAACCCGTCCAGGGTTCCCGGGGCGGTCCAGGCCCGCTCCGTCATCGTGTCAGCCATTCCAACGGATCCTCGGCCTTCAGGTTGTGGCGGTATTCGAAATAGACCCGAGGCGGCACCAAGGACGCCAGGGTCCCCACTTCCGCGCAGGCGGCGACGGCTTGCCCTTCCGACACCCGCGTGTGCGACAGTTGGCCATAAATGGAAAAGTAGCCGCCCGGATGCTCGAGGATCACGGTCGTGCCCCTCCCGGGCAGTTCCGTCACCGCCGCGACCCTGCCCGCGGCGGCCGAAAGCACGGCTTGTCCGGCCTTTCCGCCGATTTCCACGCCCAAGTTCCGGGTCACCGTCCCGAGGACGGGATTCTTCTCCAGCCCGAATCGCGACAGCACGGCTCCCTGCACCGGCCAGCACAGCCCCTGGCGCGCCGGGGGCGGGCCTTCCAATGCCTTGTCCTCGACGGGCGGCGGCGGGGACGGCAAGGCGATCTTGACGGGTGGCGGGGGCGGCTTTCCCTCCTTCTTGCGCAGGATGGCTTCCTTCCGGTGCTGTTCCTCCGCGCGCCTGTGCTCCTCTTCCCGCTTCCTGGCCTCCTCTTCCGCCTTGCGCCGGTCTTCCTCGGCCTTTTCCCGACGGCGCTCCAGGTTGGCCAGAAGCTGGGACAGGGCCTTCTGCGAGGCCTCCAGTTCGGAAAGGCGCTGGCGCTCCTCCCCTTCCCGGTTCTTCAGTTCGGCCAGGGTGCCCGCCTTGGACGCGCGCGCCAGTTCCAACTGCGCCATCTCCTGCTGCTTCTGCCCGGCGATCTCCTCCAGTCCCGCCACCCGCAACCGATGGGCTTCCAGTTGTCGGCCGGCCTCGCGCTGCCGGACCACCACCAGGTCCAGGAGTTCGCGATCGGCACGCACAACGGACCGGAAATCGGCCAGGGTCCGCGCCCACTCGTCGGGGTCCGAACTTCCGATCCAGGCAACTTCGGGCCGGGGGCGGCCCTTTTCGTACATCTGCCGGATCCTCCGCGCCAGGAGCGTGCGGCGACCCCTCCAGCTGTCCGTGGCCGCCTTGAGATCGGTTTCCGAGCGCTGCACCAGGTCGCGGTAGAGGGCTTCGGTCGAATCCAGGCGCTGCAGGATCCGGCTTCCCAGCTGGATGTTCGATTCCACCTGGGCCAGCTCGGCCTCCTGGTCCTTCGCCTTTTCGGAGATTTCGTTCAGGTGCCGACGCCCCTCCTCCAGTTCGGAGCGCATCTGCGAAAGCTCCTTCTTCTCCTCCCCGATGCGATCCTCCAGCTCGCTCACCGAAGCGGCGTGGAGCGCTCCGCAAAGCGAGAGGACGAGGAAGGGCAATCTCACCGGAAGGCGCGACGGACGGTCCACCAGCCACCACCGCCGCCGGCCAGGGCGGCGAAGACCGTGGTGACCGCGCCCGCGCGCAGTCCCCACGACAGATCCAGGGCCAATGGCAGCGGCAGGACCGTGCGCGCGGTCCAGAGCGCGATCCAGGGAATGACGGAGGCCAGGACACCCCCGAGCAGGCCCTGGATCAGGCCTTCGATGACGAAGGGAGCCTGGATCTGCCAACGCGACGCGCCCAGGATCCGCATGTTGTCGATCAGACGACCGCGACCGGCCAGGGACAGTTGCACGGAGTTGCGCACCACCCCGAACACCACCCCGAACAGGACCAGGGCGGCGAGCAGTCCCGCGCGTCCCACCCAGGCCTGGAACCGGTCGAGGTCCTCGAGTTCCCCGTGCGGGGAGTCGATCGATTCCACGCCCGGGATGGCCTGCAGCCTGGAAACGATGTCGGCCACCTGCTGGGGCGAACCGTCCACCCGCATGCGGACGGAAACCGGCAAGGGGTTGGAATCCAGTGCCTGCAGCATCTCGGGACCGAACCGCTCCACGAACCTTTCCCTGGCCCTTGCCTTGTCCACCAGGCGGACCTCCCGGGAACCGGAAACCGCCCTGGCCCGGTCCACGACGTCGCCCGGTTTGACGGAATCCGTCAGGAACAGCTCCACCCAGCCCTGGCGGTCGCGCTCCGCCCGGCTCCAGGAGATCCACCCCTGGGCGGAACACAGGAACAGGAAGAGCAGCGAGCAGGCCAGCGCGGTGCTCCAGGTGGAGGCCAGCGCCCCGCTCCCGGAACGGCGGAATCCGCGCAGGGACTCCCTTGAAAGCCACAGGATCTGGCCCGAAACGCCCCCCGACAGGACTCAGCCCTCGCGCTTGGGCACGATGTTCTGGAAGCGGCCCGTGCCCGGGTGGTAGAGGTGGTAGGCGTGCATGCTCCACGACTCCTGGGCCTGGAAAGCCCGCACCACGCAGGGAATCCTCCCCTGCGCCACTTCCCCGAAGAGTCGCGGAACCACCTGGCGGCTGAGCGAATGGTCCGGGTCCATGGACGTGACCGGATCGTCCATCCACTTCCGGACCGCTTCCTCGCCCAGGTGGAGCGAGATGTGCATGTCCACCAGATGGGCGGCGATCGGACGGTCGGTGGAGCCGATCCACACGGCGCAGTGCGCGTCCTGCGCGAAGTGTCGGGCCTGGCGGAGGGCGCCGGGTTCCTCGGCGAAGTCGTCGAAACCGTCGATGGCGGCCAGGCCGGGAAGATGGGCGAGTGCGTCGTCGGAGTGCCGGAAGGCCCTGGTCTGGGACAGGATCTGTCCCAAGCCGTCCGCCGGATCGTGGGGGAAGAGCATGGGCATCCGCTTGAACTGGGCGCGGTACTGCTGTTGGGCGAGGATCGCGACGGCCGGGTCGGAGATCCCGTCCATGTCCTCGATGGGCTTTCCGGCCATGCGCTCCACCCCTCGCGCCTGGAACGCGCCGGGCTGCAGGCGCGTCGAGGTCCAGAAGACCAGGGCGTCGCGGGATTTCAGGATGGTCTCGATCCCGGCGAGCATCCAGTCCTGGACGGCCTTGAAGGAGTTCCCCTCCACCCCCCAGACCTCGCCCGGCCGGGTTCCTCCGCCGGTGCGCGCGTTCAGCGGCTTGGTGGCCACAGGTGCCCGCCATATCGCTCGGGTGCGCCGCAGGTAGGCTTCGCGGGAAAGGGTCTCCAGGTTCTCGATCTGGCTCTTGGCCTGCTTTCCCTCCTCGGATTCGATCTTGAGCGTGGCGCCTTTCGGAAGGATGCCACCTCCTTCGGTGAACGTTTCCTCGCCGTACTTCTCGTCGGCCGACCAGTCGGCCATGAGGCCCTCGGAACGCACGGTGAACATGGTCGTGGTATGACCGGCCGCGAGACTCAGGTTTTTCCCCTGCGACAGGTCGGAGAGCATGCGGTCCAAGGTCGGGTCCGGACTGTCGGCCGGGGCGTACAGCCAGCGGCCCATCGCCCAGCCGTTCTGGATGGGTTGGGGCACCCCCACCGCGGAGTCGTGGAGATCGGGACTGGAGTTGGGGACGATCTCGACGTCGGCCTTCTCCTCGGCGGTGAGCTTTTCCCGGAAATGCTCCTCCAGCCGCGCGAAGACGGTGCGGCAGTCGTCTATGGTTCCGAACCGCCGCGAAGGCGACGGCTGGAAGCGGATGCGCACCGCCACCAGGGATCCGGCCGTCTCCACCGAATATTCGTTGATCCCGACGCGAGCCATGAGATTCGCCGCGATGCTTCCCACCTGGTCCTGGGAGCTTCGGCCTTTGGATCTCCAGAGCACCACGGTGCTGTCCAACGTCTCCAACTGCTCGAGCGCGGCCACGCGCGTGCGGCTTCTGTCGAACTGGTTGTTCCCCCCGCTCTGGGCCTGGAGCGAGCGAGGACGGGGGTTGCGGCAGACCTGGATGTTGTAGTTGCCGGCGTAGGCGTTGAGGGCGCTGATCAGGAGATCGGGGTCGGTGAAGAATCCCGTGCCCCTGATCTCGCGGCTTCGAGGATCCACCAGGACCCACTCCGAGCAACCCTGCTCGGAGTGGCCAAGGCGCTGGAAGAAGCTTCTGAGCTCCGGTTCCGCGATGGACTGTTCCACTTCGTCCTCCTACCCCTCCCAGTTCGATGGGAGACGGGAGCGGCCAAATGTACCACCCGCAGGTTCCCCAGGGGAGCACCGGAATTTCCAGGATCCGAAAAGAACCTGGAAGGGGGATTTGCGATCAAGTCGGCGGCTTTTCCGGAGTCTTGCGGCGGAATTTCTCGATGATGTCTGGGATGAAATCCACGACCTTGCCGAACTGCCAGGACTCGCGATCCAGCGGGACCAGATCCGTGCGATCGGGGCGCAGCACCAGGAAAGCCACCGGCGTCACCACGGCACCCGCGCCCGTGGCCACCCCTTCGCCTTCGGACTTGGTTCCTCCACCGCCTCCGAAACCGACGGAGATTCGGCAGACGGGCACGATGATGGACCCGTCCGGTGCCTGGATCGGCTTGCCCACCACGGATTCTGCTTGAACCAGGCTCTTGACCTTGTCGAGCACGTTGTCGAGGGTCTCCGCCACGCTCATCGCTGCCTCCGAAGAAGAGGTGAATGCAGCTGTAGGGAGTCGAACCCCAAACCTTCTGATCCGTAGTCAGATGCTCTATCCAATTGAGCTACAGCTGCGTTCGAGGCCGGAAGCATAGTCGCAGGTCGCTTGGAGTGTCAAGCCGGGATGGCATCGCCGACAACCACGATGCGCCCTTCGGGACATGTCCGCCCTCAGGGCAGACTGGGAGCGTGGTAGACTCCGATCCCCACCGATTGGGCCCATGAAGGAACTCCGTCCCAACGCCGCCCCAGGATCGTGTAGGCCGCTCCCCCGCGCGACGGGACGGACTTGGCCCGCGCCGCCTGGAGGGATGTGGGATTCGGCGTCAGGATCCAACGCATCACGTTCGTGCCCGCCTTGACGTTGTCGGCGGAATCGATGTACTCGTTGTACAGCCAGGGGTCGCCCAGAGCGAAGATCTTGCCCAGCCCTTTGGTGGAGGTGGCCATCAAGACCTTCCCGGAGAGAGTCAGGACCGCCTGCGCAGGCGGCGACACCGTCTGCGTGGACATGTTCTTGATGTGGATGGTCTTGCACCCGGTGAAGAAGGCATGGGTCGGGAGCGGCGTCAGGTTGAAACCGCCTCCGTAGGTGTCTCCGTTGAATTGGGTCCCGAACTTGGCCGCAAGCTGGTTCAGATGGGTGAATTCGCAGGTTCCCGCGTTGTTCGCGAAAAGCATCAGGGTTCCGCCGCGCTGGACCCAGGAGTCCACGGCAGTTATTTCCGATGCTTGGATGAACTTGGAGGGCAGCGTGTCCGGATCCACGATGATCAGCACCTGCACCTTGGACAGGACCGCGGAATCGATGGGGGCGTGCAGGCTGGTGGTATCGGCCCCCAGGCTGGTCACGATCCCGGCGAACTTCGAATATCCGCCAAGCGTTTTGTCCCACCAAGCGTAGGTGTAGTGGGGAGCCGTGTAGTTGCTGTGGTACTCGTCCAAGGCCACCATCGGATTTGCCCAGACACCAGAAGCGCCTAGAATCAGAAGTGCGTTGGCCAATCCAAGGGCTCCGCAACGGCAGCGTCGAAGGTTCATGATGCGTTCTCCAATGGTTCCCGGGCGGGAATTTTCCCCCGCCGCGGCGGTGATCCTAACGGAACAGGAAACGCACGAGCCGCGCTCCCTGGACGTTTCCGAGCTCGCTCAGGGAAACGGTCGCCACGGGAGCCGACCCGGTTCCCAGATCCTTCACCAGGATCCTCCTCCCCTGCAAGGTATACACCTCGTAGCTCCTGGCTCCGGCGGGAACGGCGAGGCTCTCGCCCTGGACACCGAGCACGAGTTCCGCGGCGGCGGGCCCGGGTGTGGTCGTAGGCGCACGCCCGGCCGCCAGCGCATCGGCGCGGACCATCTGGTACACCTCGTTTCCCGCCAGCAGGAAGGCGCCTTCGGAGTAGGGCATGTTGAATCCCTGCACGGTGGCGGCGGGCGCGCTTCCCGTGGCCTGGACCCAACCAAGGGACCCGTTGGGGTTCAGGCACCCCACTAGCGCCGTCCAGGCCTTGCGCACGACGGGTTCGAAGGTCGCCCTGTCCAGGAACCCGTTGTTGATGCCCCATGCCATCCCGAAGCAGAAGAAGGCCGATCCGCTGGTTTCCTTCTGCGGAAACTTCGCGGGATTGAGAAGGTCGCTGGTCCAGAGCCCGTTGGCTTGCTGGAGAGTCGCGAGCTTTGCGGCGAATGCCTGGAACTGGGCGATGTGCTTGGCCCGGGTCGGGAAGTTCGCGGGTAGGAAGGGGATGATGCGGGCCATGCCCCCGAAGACCCAGCCATTGCCTCGCGACCAGAACGTGCCCGTCTTGAAGAACGTGGCGTCGCGATAGAAAAGTTGATTGGTCTTGTCGAAGTAGTAGTTGCTGGAGTTCCACCAGTAGACGTCCATCGAGTCCACGTAGCGGGTCTTGTGGGTGGCCTGGGCGACGCGGACCATGCCGGGAGGAGACATGTACATCTCGTCGATCCAACCCCAGCGCTTGTTGGGCTGCGGCGCCTTGTCGAACATGTTGGCCAGGTTCTTGTCGGCAGGTTGGACCATGTACGCGTTGGCGGGCAGCGAGTCCAGGAGATAGATCTCGCTGTAGGTCTGGAAACAGGTTTGGTTGTCCCCGTTGGTGGTGAGCGGGTCCCCGTAGGGTTGCCAGTTGTATCGCTTGGCCCAAGTCGTCTGCGCGTCCAGGTACATCTGCAGCTTGGTCCGTTTGTAGACGGCCATCACCCCGGGGAAGTAGGTGCCGCCATCCACCCATTTGTTGTTCAGGGTGTCCTGGTTCATCCGGTACTGCGCCGTATGCTGCAGGATGGCGACGATGGTGTCCGGATTGAATTCGCTCTGGGAATTCGCCGACCCCGCCCACACGAGGACCAGGATCGAGACCAGGAATCCAGTGAAACGTGCCATCCGCGAATCCTCCCGGGTGCATCCACCGGCCGTCCTGCGGCGCGAAGTGGTTCCGTGAATCGGAACTTATGGCGCCTTGCGGGGGCCGCGCTGGCGAATCGCACGGGCCCTCCCAGAAGCCGTTGGTGCCATTTCAACATCCGGTCCGGAAACAGAATGCCGGATCCATCGGTCCCGTCGGCCGATCCTGCTACCTTTTCCACCTTCCATGAGCCTGCATCGCATCGAAGTCGCCGTCCGGCCCGATCTCGGGGATTCCCCGGCCCGTCGCTTGGCCACCCAGCTTTCCGAGGATGCGGGGATCCCCGTGTCCCGGCTGCGTACCATTCGCGTGTTCACCCTCGAGGGAAACTTCGCACCGGCCGAATTGCCCAGGGCGATGGGGAAGCTCTTTTCCGATCCCGTATCCGAGGTGGCCCGCCTGGACGATCCGCTCGTCCCCATCATCCTGCCCGGGTTCTCCGACCTTTTCGAGATCGGATTCCGCCCAGGGGTGACGGACAACGTGGGCCACACGGCGGCGGAGGGGCTCGCGGAGCTTCTGGGCCGCGAGACGGGATCGTTCCACGTCTATGGATCGCTCCAGGTCGTCGTCGAAGGCCTGGACGCCTCGCGCATGGCCGAGGCCGCCGCCGGCCTCCACAACGATCTCATCGAAGACTGCATCCACCTCTCCCGCTCCGACTGGGAAGGCGGTGCGCGCGTTTCGGCACGCTCCCGCGCGGTCACCAGCACGCACCAGCCCGCGACCGCCACCATTCCGCTCCCCGACGACGACGACGCCTTGACGGCCCTGTCGCGAAGGATGGTGCTGGCCCTGACGCTGGAGGAGATGAGGGCTGTCCGGGACCATTACCGCAGCGAGCCCACCCGCTTGTTCCGGGCGAAACAAGGCCTGCCCGAGGATCCCACAGACATCGAGCTGGAAGTGATCGCGCAGACCTGGAGCGAGCACTGCAAGCACAAGATCTTCAGCGCCCGGATCCTCTACAGCGACGCCCAGGGCCGGGAGGAGATCCACGGTCTCTTCACGACCTTCATCCGGGCCACGACCCGGGAACTGGCTCCGCGGCGACCGGACCTCGTGTCGGTGTTCACCGACAACGCCGGGGTGTTCCGGTTCGACGAAGACCACTTCGTGACCATCAAGGCCGAGACCCACAACAGCCCTTCGGCCCTGGATCCCTACGGCGGCGCCATGACGGGAATCGTTGGCGTCAACCGCGACATCCTGGGCACCGGCAAGGGGTGCAGGCCCATCTTCAACACCGACGTTTTCTGCTTCGCGCCCCCCGACTGGAACAAGCCCCTGCCGCCGCGTCTGATGCATCCCAGGCGGCTGCTGCGGGGAGTGCACCGCGGCGTGAAGGACGGCGGCAACGAATCCGGGATCCCCACCGTCAACGGAAGCATCGTGTTCCACGAACGGTTCCTGGGAAAACCCCTGGTCTTCTGCGGCACCGGCGGACTCATGCCGGCGACGCTTCCCACCCCCGACGGCACCTGGGAAGGTTCGGCCGAGAAGAAGGTCCGGCCCGGCGATCGGATCGTGATGGTGGGAGGACGCATCGGGAAGGACGGCATCCACGGCGCGACCTTCAGCTCCGAGGCGCTGACGGATGCATCGCCCGTGTCCGCCGTGCAGATCGGGGACCCCATCACCCAGAGGAAGATGACCGATTTCCTCCTGGAAGCCCGGGACCTGGGCCTCTACAGCTCCCTGACCGACAACGGCGCCGGGGGCTTGAGTTCCTCCGTGGGCGAGATGGCCCGCGATTGCGGCGGAGCGGTGGTGGACCTGGAGAGGGCTCCCCTCAAGTACCCCGGGCTGGACCCCTGGGAGATCTTCGTGTCCGAGGCACAGGAACGCATGAGCGTCGCCGTGCCCGTGGACAAGCTGGACGACTTCCTGGAACTTTCCCTCCGCCGGGGCGTCGAATCCACCGACCTCGGGGAGTTCGACTCCTCGGGAACGCTCGTGCTCCGCTACGCCGGAGCGGTGGTGGGCGTCCTGGACATGGATTTCCTCCACGAGGGCCTGCCGGAACTTGTCATCCCCGCGCGTTGGACCCCACCCTCCCATCCCGAGCCCGACTCGCTTCCCGGCGATGCCAGGTCCGACCTGCTGTCCATCCTCTGCGCGTGGAACGTGTGCTCCAAGGAACCCTGGGTGAGGCAGTACGACCACGAAGTCCAAGGTCGCTCCGTGGTCAAGCCGTTCTCCGGAGCGGCCAACGACGGGCCGTCCGACGCCGCCGTCCTGCGTCCCGTGCCAGGTTCCGCCAAGGGCCTCGCGGTGGCCCACGGCATCTGCTCGCGCTATTCCGACATCGACGCCGAAGCCATGACCGAGGCCTCGGTGGACGAAGCCATGCGGAACCTGGTGGCGGTCGGGGCGGACCCCGCCACGGCCGTGGGTCTGGACAACTTCTGCTGGCCCGACCCCGTGGAGGGTCCGTCCAATCCCGACGGCGCCCAGAAGGCAGCACAGCTCGTGCGCTCCAACCGGGCGCTCAAGCGCGTCTGCCTGGCCTACGGCGTTCCGCTGGTGTCGGGCAAGGACTCCATGAAGAACGACTACGGGTCCGGTGCCCAGCGCATCTCGGTTCCTCCCACCCTGCTGTTCACGGCCCTGGCCACCTTGCCGGACATCTCGCGATCCCTGACCATGGACGCCAAGGAGGCCGGCGATCTGGTGTACGTGCTGGGGACCACCAGGGACGAATGCGGCGCCTCCGAGTGGTACGCGGTGCACGGATTCGTGGGAAACTCGGTGCCGCGCCTCGCCGACGCCGACGCGACCTTCGGACTCTATGCCTCCTTCCACCGCGCCGCCCGCTCCGGTTTGGTCCGGTCGGCCCACGACTGCTCCGACGGCGGCCTGGGCGTGGCGCTGGCGGAAACGGCCATGGCGGGAAGGTTGGGATTGCGGGCGGATCTCTCCAAGGTTCCCGCGCGCGGGGTTCCCGATTCCCGCCGCCTGCTCTGGAGCGAGTCGCTGGGAAGGCTGGTGGTCACCGTTCGCCCGGCCGACGCCCCGGCCTTCGAAGCCCTGCTGGAGCCCGGCTCCTTCGCCGCCGTCGGCGAGATCCTGGCCGATCCGCGCCTGGAGATCTTCCGCCAAGGCGCCCCTGTCCTGTCGGTTTCCGTCGAGGACTGCCTCGCGGCCTGGAAGAGGCCGTTCCGGGCATGAACGAACTCCCACCGGAAGAGGTTCCCCAACCCGACCTCGGGGAGCCGCTTCCCTACGTGATGTGCGTCGAGCACTACCGGCAGATGGATGCCCGGCACGACGCCGAGGACTACTTCGTGGACGGTCTGGTGCTCATCCACATACCGCTGCCGGAACGCACCGTGCGCGTCGACATCGAGACGGCGATGAAACGGATCATCCTGCAGCTCCAGGCCCCCGAGCACGCACAGGAAATCGCGAAGTCCTTCCCCAAGTTCCACGCGATGCGCGGGCAGGAGTCGCTCTGGTGGTACCACCTGATGCGCCAGGACCGCAAGGAGCGGCTGCCCCAGGACTTCCACACCAACGACTTCACCGAAGAGGAGCTCCTGGGGACCGCTCCCGCGGAGGATCCCGAACTGCTGCCCGGGGAAATGTGGTTCGACCGCGACGGAGATCCCATCGAAGGGCCTCCGGACAGGATGATGGCCTTCCTGTACAGTTGATCGGATCGGGATTTGCCCCGACCGCGGGTGAAGTAGACTTTCACCGACGTGTCTGATCGATCCCTCAACTTCGAACCGGGCACCAGCCTCGTTTGGAACGCGTCGCTCCGCTCCCTGCACAGCGCCTTGCTGCTGGCCGGGGGGCCGGATCTGGCGCGCGAATTCTGGCTGGGCCACCCGCTGGAATCCTGCGGCGCGCCCCTGACGGGAGCGGAGCTTTTCGAGTATGTCTGGGAGGAGAGGTCCTTGTCGCCTCTCGACTACCAATTGCGGGTGCTCGACTCGGTGGAAGCCTTCTGCCTCCATCGCGACATGGACTTCGTCCCGTTCGTGCGGGACAGGATTTTCCAACGCCAGCGAGGCACGGCGCTGTCCGCGCGCGGCACCTTGGTGCTGGCCGGAAGGATCCTTTTCCAACTGGTGAGGACCCGCGACCTGCACCACACCATCCTGGAGGTGCTCGACACCTCCCTCAAGGTGGTGGCTCCTTCCATCCTGACCCGGCTGATCCACCACGCCAGGTCGGAGCAGGGGAGCGTAGGGTGGCTGCTCCAGGTGCACGACCGGGATTTCACCGGCCGCTATCCCGGCTACGACGCCGAAATCTGGCTGGGACTGCAGCTGGAACAATCCCCCGAACGCCTGGGCGCCGCGCCGTTCGAGAAGGTCGAGTGCGTGTGCGAGGTGCGCGGCATCCCGCAGGTGCTGGAGGCCGTCCCCCGTGGGTTGCACCCGGTCCGGAGGGATGACGGCTGGAGCCTGGAAGGGCTGCCCATCAGCCGGACCGTCTCCTTCAGGGATTGGTTGGGGCGCCAGGGATTGGATCCCGGCGCCCTCGGGGAAGTCCCCGACCATCCGGTGCAGGAGGTCCTGGAGGACGTCGAATGTCCCGCCCGCCGGCGCAGGGTTCTGAAGCGCGGAGCCGTCTACGGATCGCTCTGCTACATCCTTCGCCTCCAATGGTCGGACCGGCCCTCCCGTCCCGTGGAGGAGGGACTGGCGCAGCTGATACAGGAGGCGATGTCCGGGGGCGCGGACTCGCCCGGCGACAAGGCGGCCCAACGGCAGGAGGAACTCCTGGGGCAGTTCAGGCATAAATTGTCGTTCGTGTTCCACCGCCAGGACGCCACGATGTCGTGCAACGGCGAACACCTGCTGCGCGGGGTGCCCGCCAAGATCCTCCAGAAGGTGCTGATGGCCCACACCCTCACCGGACGCACCGTCTTCGAGCACCGCGAGTTCCGACGCGATCCGGACCTGGGCCTGGACCCCTTGAACCCGAACCTGGAAAGCAGGATCCGGATCCTTTCGGACCGGCTGGAGAAGCGACTCGGCGGAATCCGGATCGTCAAGGACGAGAAGGGACGGTTCAGCCTGGAAGCGAGGAGCCTGGTGGAGTTCACCGAGGAATAGCGGGAGCCGGGTGCGGGGCGTCTCGCCCGCGGCCTCACTCCGCGACGGACCAGACGGCGCCGTGCGCGGTGTCCTTGACGACCACCTTGCGCTCCGAAAGTTCCGCCCGGATCCTGTCCGAGGCTTCCCAATCCTTCCGCGCCCGCGCCGCGTCGCGTTCGGCGAGCTTGATCCCGACCCAGGCCGACAGTTCCACGCCGGCATCCGGAGGAGGCGGATCCGGGATCGGCTCGGAAAGCTCCAATCCCAGGATCCGGTCCCAGTCGGAGAGGATCCTGCCGCGAGCGGATTCCGGGAGCGCGGTGTCGCGGGACAGGCTCTGGGCCACGCCCAGGGACTTGGGAACGTTCAGGTCCTGGCCCAGGGCCGCCTCGAAGCGGTCGCGCCACGCCCTCTCCGCGGGGGAATCGACGTGCGGAGCGTCCAGCTCCCCGGCGCGGACCGCGTTCCACGCGGCCAGGAGAGGCGCGGCGCGGCGCCGGAACGCGCGATGGCCGTCCCGGGAGGCCTCCATGTTCGTCCAGGAGAAGGTCAGGAACTTGCGGTAGTGCGCCGTCGCGCAGAGCCAGCGGAAATCCAGCGGATGGAAGCCCCTGTCCACCAGGAGCTGGAGCGTGAGGAACTCGCCCGAGGACTTGCTCATCTTGCCGTCGGATTCCGTCTTCAGGAACTCGTTGTGGATCCAGAAGCGGGCGAGGATCTGGCCGTCGTGGGCGCACTCGCTCTGGGCGATCTCGTTGGTGTGGTGGACGCGGATGTGGTCGGTCCCCCCGCAATGGATGTCCAGCGTGCGTCCGATCAAGGCCATCGCCATGGCGCTGCACTCCACGTGCCATCCGGGAAATCCCGTTCCCCAGGGGCTCTCCCACTCCATGGCCCGATGCGCGCCCGCGGGGCTGAATTTCCAGAGGGCGAAGTCCGTCGGTTGGCGCTTTTCCCCGATGTCCACCCGCGCTCCGGCCAGCAGTTGGTCCATCTGGATTCCGGCGAAGTCACCGTATCTTGGGAATTTTCCGGTGTCGAAGTAGATGCCGTCCCCGGTGCGGTAGGTGAACCCCCGTTCCTCCAACTCCCGCACGAGCTCGATTTGCTGCGCGATGTACCTGGTCGCGCGCGGCCAGTGGGTGGGTTGCAGGAGGTTCAGTCGTTCCCAATCGCGGAAGAACGCCTGGGCGTAGTGTTCGGCGATCTCCCAGACCGTCCGTCCGTCGCGGGCGGCGCCCTTCTCCATCTTGTCGTCGCCATCGTCGGCGTCGGAAGTCAGGTGTCCGACATCGGTGATGTTCACCACGTGGTTGACATGGTACCCCGCGTATTCCAGCGCTCGCCGAAGGAAGTCTTCGTCGACGTACGTCCTGAGGTTCCCGATGTGCGCGTAGTGGTATACGGTGGGCCCGCAGCAGTACATCCCCACCCGACCGGGCTCGAGCGACTGGAATTCCTGCAGGCGTCTTCCCAGCGTGTTGTACAGCCACAGCTTCACGGGACTCAGCCCAGGAGTCGCACGGTACGCGAGCCCTTCTCGATCCGACCCACGGAGTGCACGGTCTCGCCGGATTCCACGAGCCTGGAACTGAGTTCGTCCACGCGGTCGGCGTCGACGATCACCAGCATGCCCAGGCCCATGTTGAAGGCCCTGTCCATCTCGTCGCGATCGATCTCGCCGAGCCCGGCGATCTGGCGGAACAGGGCCGGCACCTCCCAGGTGCGGCGGTCGATGACGGCATCGGTGTCGGCGGGCAGGACGCGGGGAATGTTTCCCTGGAAACCGCCGCCCGTCAGATGCACCAGGCCGTTGACCGCCTTCTCCTCGATCAACGGATGCAAGGCCTTGAGATAGGAGCGGTGAGGGGCCATCAACGCCTCGCGCAACGTGCCGTTGAGCCCGTCGAGGCGGGCGTCCAGCCCGAGCCCCGCCTTGTCGAAGAAGACCTTCCGAGCCAGCGAATAGCCGTTGGTGTGCAGGCCCGAACTCGCCAAGGCCAGGATGGCGTTCCCGGCGCGGATCCGGGATCCGTCCAGGAGGTTTTCCTTCTCCACCACGCCCACGATGTAGCCGGCGAGATCGTATTCGCCGTCGGGATAGAAGCCCGGCATCTCCGCGGTCTCGCCGCCGATGAGCGACGCACCGTTCTCGCGGCATGCCTTGGCGACGCCGTCCACGACCCCCTCGACCACCCCGTCCTGCAGGCGACCGGTGGCGATGTAGTCCAGGAAGAACAATGGCTTGGCGCCTTGGACCAGGATGTCGTCCACGCAGTGGTTGACGATGTCCTGACCTACCGTGGTGTGGATCCCCGATTGGAAGGCGAGCTTGAGCTTGGTGCCCACGCCGTCGCAGCTGGAGACCAGAACGGGCTCCACGCCCAGGTTCCGGGCATCGAAGCAGCCGCCGAATCCGCCGAATCCACCCATGACACGGGGACCGAAGGTGCTCTTCACGGCGGAGGCGATGTTGTTCTTGACCTTGTCGGAGCGGTCGAGGCTGACCCCGGCTTCGGCGTAGTTCATGGTGTCGGAGCTTCCTCGGAAAAAAGGGAAACCAACATACAAAAAAGCCCAATTCCCCTTTGCGGCAGGCGGAACCGGGCTGGCGGGCTATCTACCTGGGATCAGTCCCGGGGGGACTTGACGCTGCTGGGCATCATGGCGAGGATGTCGTGCATGCGCCGCACGCGATCGGAGGCGCGGTCCTCGTCGTCCATCTCCTTGGAAGCGAAGGTCCAGCGGATGTCTGCGCGGACGTAGGCGTCGGAAAGATCGATGGGGATCTGCGCAGTGTCGCCGGAAGCCGAGACCTTGCCGGTGCTGTCGTTGAAAATCTGGGATTTTGATTGGATCAACCGGGTGTTGTTGCCCATGTAGACTTCGCTGGATTTGAGGAAGCGCCAGCCCAACTGGACTTCCAGGTTCAGGCGCTTGGCCAAGTTGATCCGAGCGCCCAGATAGGCCGTGGCGAGCAGATAATTGTCCCAGTTCCAGTCGTTGTTGAAGTTGGTGACCTTGATGTGCGTGGAGTCCGGCATGCTGGCCAACTGGTAGATGGGAAGTTCCATTCCCACGAAACCGATGCCCACGGACCCACCCACCAGGAGGTTCACCGGCGTCTCGTTGGGAAGCAGTGCGACGTCGACGTTCACATCCACCGGGATGACCTGGTACTGGTAGTTGTAGGACGAAATGAGCGGCTTCCACGTCACGTTTCCAGCCGTGTTGGATTCCGTCACGGTATAGGGAAACGGCCCCCCATCCACCAGTTGGTACCCGCCGTTCAACCCGACGTGAAAACGCCCGTAGGCGACACCCATGCTTCCACCGATGGCGGGCAGCACCGAGGAGAAGAAGCTGCTGCCCAAGCTCGTGTTGTCGATGGAAACGAGGTTGTCCAGATCCTGGTGGTTCACCAGATACATTCCGGTCCAGACGCCGAAATAGGGCTGGATCTGGCTTTGGATGCGTTCCTCGTCCCAGGCGCGTGCGCTGGAAGGCAGGGTGCAAAGCACTGCACCGGCCATGGCAAGAGGTGTGAGAAGTCCGGAAGTCAGGCGGATGCGCATGCGAGTTCTCCTGAGGAACCGAGTGTCTGAATGTTCATAATACCATGCAATTCCTGAACTTGCGAGGGAAAAGCTACCTCCGGAGCACCCGCACGAAGATCATGCTCCCGCGCTTGTGGTCGTAGACATCCACTTTTTCGGGCGGCAAATCGCCCACGTCGCCGCGCACGAATCCCAGGTCCGCGAACCAGTCGGAGGTCTGGGTGGTGAGCAGGAAAACCCGGTCGAATCCGCTGCGATGGGCCTTTTCGATCAGGAACTGGACAACCTTCCTCCCGATGCCCCACCGCCGCAGATGTTCCGAAACCGCCACGGCGGCCACCTCCGCCGAGCCGTCCGAAAAGGGGTGCAAGGCGGCACTGCCCTGCACGAATCCGTCGACCTCGTAGACCACGTAGTCCCCGATCTTGGCCTCCACCTGCTCCGCGGTGCGGAGCAGCAGTTGGCCCTGGACCACGTAGGGCTCCTGGATGCGCAGGATTTCCCGCACGTCGGAGACCTCCGCACGTCGGATGTGGTCGTATTCGTTGGCGAAGACCATTGTGCCTTGGCCGTTCTGGCTGAAGACCTCGCCCAAAAGGGCCCCGTCCTCCATGCCATCCACGATGTGCGTGCGCCGCACACCCTTTCGGCAAGCCTCCAACGCGCGCGACAGGTAATCCCTGTACGGTTGCCCGACCCGATCTCCGTTCGCGGTGAGCAGCAGTTCCACCTGTGCGAGGTTGAGGCTGGAGAGCATGCCGTCGTCCCGCACGCCGACTTCGGGCGGGAGGTCCAATCCCTCTCCGATCCGGGGCTTTTCGTCGGACAGGAAGAAGAGCTTGGACGCGCCCAGTTGCACCGCCAGCTCCATGGCGAGCTGGGTGGAGCTCACGTTGTACGGGTGGCCCGCCGAATTCCAGCCGATGTTGGGCACGATGGGCACGAATTCCTGGCCCATCAGGTGCCGCAGGATCTCCGTGCGCAAGCTCTGGACGCTGCCCGTGAGTTGGAAGTCCACCCCGTCCAACACGCCCAGACCCCTGGCCTTCACCCAATTCCCGATCAGGGCGTTGACCCCGGATTCCGCGAGCAGGCTCATGATCCGGTTGCACACGTCGAAGGCGGCCAAGGTCACGAAGGGCAAGGCCTCGTCCGTGGTCACCCGCACGCCATCCACCATCCGGGCTTCCACTTCCCAGGTCTTGAGGACCGCATCGATCTGGCGACGCGATCCCGGCACCACCACCACCCGGATCCCCATGCGGTGCAGCGAAGCGATGTCCCGCAAAAGGGCGGGGAAGACGGGTGCGTCCAAAAGCCCGCTCTCGATCTTGATCACGAAGACCTCGCCCCGGTACCGGGCGACGTAGCCCAAAGCCTCGCGGAGGATGGGGACGGCTTCCTGCTCGTGGAGTTCGATGGACATACGGTCGGAATTTGCATTCCCGAGCGCGATTATGGGAGACTGGACACCGATGGAAACCAAGGTCGCCTCCCGCCACCCGCACACCAGCCGTCTCGTGGCGGTCGGAGACGTGCACGGCAATTTCGAGGGATGGGTCCAGATCCTTCGCGTCGCCGGCCTGCTGGATCGGAAGGGAGCCTGGACGGGGAGCGATGCGACGCTGGTGATGACCGGCGACGTCGTGGGCCGTGGCGGCTACCCCAAACGCATCTACCTCTGGATCCGCCGGCTGATGCGCGAGGCCGAAGCCGCCGGTGGCAGGTTGGAATTCCTTTTGGGAAACCACGAAGCGCTCTCCATGCACCACATCCATTCCTACACCACCCTGGAGGAATACCGCGACTTCGCCCCCGCCTCGGAATTCGACCAGAGGGAATTGCGCGAGAACCTGGCGACGCTCCCGACGCCCGGGAGCGGCGACAACCAGCGCAATGCCGCCATGCTGGACGTTTCACGCCTGCAGGAGGAGCCCTTGGGCTGGCTCGAGTTCCGTCGGGCCATGGCCCCCAGCGGAATGGTGGGTCGCTGGCTTCTGCGCCGACCGACCCTGTTCATCGTGGGCAAGACCCTGTTCGTGCACGGAGGCGTGCACCCGCGCTATTCCATCTGGAATCCCGAGGAACTGGAGGACCGGATCCGATCGGAACTGACGCGCTGCGTTCCCTACTTCGAGCTGGACCCGCGCAACCCCGCGGTGGCCGAAGACGGTCCGCACTGGTATCGCATCGCCCTCCGGAAGGCCGAGCGCGACCTGGCCGCGGAACTTTCCGAGACGCTGGGAAACTGGTCGCTGGACCGGATGGTGGTGGGGCACACGCCCACGTTCCTCATCGAGCCCCGGTCCGCCGGGCATATCCTGTCCAAAGCCTCCGGTCGACTGCTGTGCATCGACGTCGGCATCGGGAAGGCCTACGGAGCGCGGCTCGCCGCGCTGGAGATCCTGCCCGACGGAACCGCCACGGCCATCTACCCGGACCGCCGCGAGGCGCTGTAGGCGCGATCAGCCCCCGAACAGCGCCCTGGGAAAGATCGCGAGCGCCACCACGGCGAGGGCCGCGAGCGGCACGGCCCAGCCGAGGAGGACCGGCACGGGCTCGGGCTCCCTGGAGTTGGGAACTGGATCCGTCCAGAGCGCCACCGCGAGCTTGAAGTAGCCAGCCGCGGCCACGATCGCGAACGCGAAGGCCCCGATGGGCACGGCGAGAAGCCATCCCTCTGAAAGGTGCTGGAGCGCCGGAGGCAGGATCCGCTGCAGGATCGCGGGGTCCAGACTCGCGTTGAGGAACAGTTGGGAAAGGATTTGGAACTTGGCCACGAACCCCGCTGTCGGGGGAAGCCCCGCCAAGGAGGCCAGGAGCACGGTGACGGACAGGCCGATCAGGGGCCGCTTGCGGGCGGCCCCGGTCAAGGACGAGATGTGGTCGCCGCCGTCCTGGGGACCGGTCAACGCCGCGATGCCCGCCATGGTGCCCGCGGCGGCCAAGGCGTAGGCGGCCAGATAGTACAGGGTAGGGGTCAGGAGGATGTTGGCGATGAAGATGCCCGGCAGCAGGAACCCAATGACCAGGAAGCCCGCGTTGGCGACCCCCGAATAGGCGATGAGCCGACGCACCGAGGTCTGGCCCAGGAGGGAAAGCGAACCGATGGCGATGGACAGGATCGCCGTGGTCCCGAAAATGGACAGGGAATACCCGATGAAGCCCGCCACGGTGAGGCCCCGGCGCACCTGGAAGATGGTCTGCAGGATCCGCGAAAAGACCTGGAGCCCCAGCGAAATGGGCGGGAAATGTGCCCCGACGGCCTCTCCGATCAGGTAGGACGGGAACGCGGACAGCGACACGAGATGCCCGATCCACAGGTTTCCCAGTGCCGCCACGGCACCGATCTTGACCGCTCCGGCCATGAAGGCGGTGACGCCGGATGGTGCCCCGGCATAGGCATCCGGGCTCCAGAAATGGAAGGGTGCCGCGCCGATCTTGAACAAAAGCCCCACCGCCATGAGCAGGAAGCCCAGCAACAGGACGCTTTCACGTCCGGGCAGCACGTTCGCGGCCAGGAAGACGCTTCCCGTGGCCCCGTAGGACAGAGCCGCGCCGTAGAGGAAGATGGCGGAAAAAACGGCACCTTGGGCGAAGTACTTGAGCACCGCCTCGGCGGATTCCGGCCGATCCCGTCTGCAACCGACCAGCGGGTAGATGGAAAGACTCGCGAGCTCCATGCCCAGGAAAAGCGCGATGGTCTGCGAAGCCAACACCATCAGCAGGATGCCCACGGCGGCCAACTGCATCAGGGCGTAGGGTTCGCCGCCGGGAAAGTCGTCCGAGCTCAGGTTGCGCTGGAGGGCGGCGAGCCCCAGGGCCAAGACGGCCAGGAGCACCAGGACCAGACCGGCGCGGGTCGGTTCGATGGCGAGGATCCCCCACAGATGCCCGGATTTCGTGAAGGCGAGAGCCACCGCGGCGAGGCCCGTGGAAACGATGCCGATCCAAGGAAGCACGCGGTGCTTGTCCGCGCGGGAGAGAAGGGGCTCGGCCACCAGGGTGGCCAACGCGCCCAGCACAAGCAGGAGGATCGGGCCCAGGAAGGGCAGGAGATCAGCGACCTGCAACATGAGGGGCGTCCTCCACGATGAGGGCCTGCGCGGAGGGCAGACGGGTGAGAAGGTCGGTCCGGGCTGCCTTGAGGACGGGTCCGGGCTGGAATCCGAGATACACCAGGGCAAGCAGCATGGGTGCCACCGCCCAGGCGGCGGCGGCGGGCAATTCCAACGGGACCGGGTTCCTTTCCGCCGAGGTGCCGAACAGGAGTTTCTGCACCAGCCGCAAGGTGTAGGCCGCCGAGAGGATCACCGTGGTTCCGGCCACGGCCGCCACCACGAGTCCGAACGCCTTCCAGAGGGCCACCAGCAGCAGGAACTCCGCGACGAATCCAGCGGTGCCCGGGAGTCCCACCGAAGCCAGCGCGGCGACGGCGAAGAGCACCGAGAACAGCGGAGCCCGGCGGGCCAGGGCGCCGAAGTCGTCCACGTGGCGGGAGCCGGACCACGTTTCCGCGATCCCCGCCAGGAAGAAGAGCGCCGCGGCGGACAGGCCGTGTGCCACCATCAGGAGGATGACTCCGGAGATGGCCTCGGGGCGGAAGGTGAAGATGGCGGCCAGCCCCAATCCCAGGTGCGAAAGGGACGAAAAGGCCAGCACCCGCCTCGCCTCGCGCTGGCGGAGCGCGAGCAGGGCACCGACAAGAACCGTCGCCAAGCCCAGCGCCACGAACACGCCCGCGTCGGCCTTCGCCTCCTGGGGGAAGAGCGGGATGGCGATGCGCAGGAATCCGTACAGACCGATCTTGGCCATGATGCCCGTGAGCAGCGCGGACCCGGGAGCCGGCCCCTCGGAATACGCGTCGGCCTGCCAGATGTGGACCGGCACCGCCGGGATCTTCACCAGGAAGGCGAGGGCCGTCGCGGCGAACAGCCGCAGCCGCACCTGGGGAGGCAGGGTGGCCACGAGAGCTTGGAGGGACACCAGGTCCAGGGAAACGTGGCGCCCCGACATCACCGGAACCGTGGACAGGTACCAGATCGCGACGAAGAGGGGCACGGAGCCGGCCAACGAGAAGACCAGGAACAGCGAAGCGGCCCGGCGCCGGTCGCGACCGCCGAACAGCGCGATGAGGATGGTGGCCGGAAGGAGCATGGCCTCGAAGAAGGCGAAGAACTGGAGAAGGTCCACGGACAGGAGCGCGCCGTACAGGGTGGCTTGCAGAAGGAACGCGGCCGCGGCGAATTCCCGGATCTTGTCGCCCACCACCGGAGGCGAGCACAGGAGGGCGGCGGGGACCAGCACCGAGGTCAATGCCAGGAGCCAGCCGGAAAGACCGTCGGAAGCGAGCCCCCAGCGGATGTCGGTTCCCAGGACGGGAATCTGGAACCATGTATGCACCGATGTGGCCACCGTGCCGGCGAACAGCACCGGGAAGGTGAGCCCGGCGACGGCCAGAGCCAGGAGCAGAGAGGTGCGCAAGGTGGAAGCGGCGTCGCGTCCGGAGAGGAAGAATGTCAGGAAGGCGGCTGCCAGCGGGGCCACCAGGACCATGTGCAGGTTCACGGGATGTTCCTCGCCAGAAGGATGAGGAGCGCGACGAGCCCCAGGACGGAAAGACCGAGGTTCCATCGCAGGCGCGGGGTCTGCGCCATCCGCACGGCACCGCCGGCCATCTCCAGGCACCAGCCGAACACCCGGGCGAGGCCCACCAGGAGAGGCTGCAGGATGTTGTCGAGGATCCACGAAACGATGCGCACGGGCCAGATCCCCGCGACGCTTTGGACTCCGTCGAACAGGAGGGTCCAGGCCCTGGCCGGCATGGACAGTGGGCCGGTGGAATTTTCCCGGAAGCACCCCTTCCGGTGGAGCGCGAAGGCCACAAGGATCCCGAGCAGGGAGGCGACCACCCCCACCGATTCCAGCAGGATCGGGGAAGGCCCTCCCGCTCCGGCCCCGAGCAGGGCCTGGGCGGGTCCGACGCTTTCCGACATGTGCCGGGAAAACCAGTCGAGGTGGAACGGATCCGCCCACGCGAACCCGGCGACCAGGGATCCGAACCCCAGGACCCACATGGGGATCTGCATGCTCAGCGGAGATTCGTGGATGTGCGAAGCGGCATCCGGGGAGAACCTGGGCTTGGACCAGAACACCAGGATCATCAGCCGCGTCATGTAGACCGCGGTGACCACGGCCGTGGCCAGCGCCACCAGGTAGAGGGCGGGGCCGCCGCGAAGGAGCACATTCTCCAGGATCAGGTCCTTGGACCAGAATCCGGCGCCGAAGGGAAGTCCGACGATGGCGTACCATCCGCAGGACATGGCCGCGAAGGTCAGCGGGAGCTTCTTCCACAGGCCGCCCATCCGACGCACGTCCTGTTCTCCGGACAGCGCGTGGATCACGGATCCGGCCCCCAGGAACAGCACGCCCTTGAAGAAGGCGTGGGTGAAGACGTGGAACACTCCGGCGTCGAAGGCTCCGACGCCGGCGGCAAGGAACATGAAGCCCAGCTGCGAGATGGTGGAATAGGCGAGGATCTTCTTGATGTCCGTCTGGACAAATCCCGTCACGGCGGCCCAAGCCGCGGTGGCCGCTCCGATCCAAGCGACCACCTGCAGGGTGGCGGGAGCGTGGGCGAATACGTCGGAGAGCCGGGCCAGCAGGAAAACGCCGGAGGTGACCATGGTCGCGGCGTGGATCAACGCCGAAACGGGGGTGGGACCGGCCATGGCGTCGGGAAGCCAGGTGAGGAGCGGGATCTGGGCGCTCTTGCCGGTGGCCCCCAGCAGGAGGAGGAGGGTGGATGCGGTGACCAAGGCCGCGACGGGTGCCGAGGCGAGGAGAACGGCGTGGGCGGGGTCGCGGAACCAGTTCGTGATCGCCTCGTAGGTCAGCGGCGTGCCCGTTCCCAGGACCTGCCAGAGAAGGAACAGTCCGAGCAGGAAGCCCAAGTCGCCGGCCCGGTTGACCAGGAACGCTTTCTTGGCGGCAGCGCCGTTCGCGGCGTCGTGGTGCCAGAACCCGATCAGCAGATAGGAGCAGAGCCCAACGCCTTCCCAACCCATGAAGGTGACCAGGGGGCCGTTCCCCAGCACCAGGACCACCATGTTGGCCAGGAACAGGTTCATGTAGGCCATGAACCGCGCGAACCCCCGGTCGCGGGCCATATATCCGACGGAATAGAGGTGGATGAGGGTCCCGATCCCGGTGACGAACAGGAGCATGATCCCCGCGAGCTCGTCGAAGCGGAACCCGAATTCGACGTTGAGTTCACCGGTCTGCATCCACGGCCAGAGCACCTGGCCGAACGGTTTCACCTGGGGGATCCGCAGGCCGAGGCCCAGGTCGTGGTTCAGCCTGAGGACGGAGTCCTGCACGAGGAACAGCCCCTGCCAGGCGAGCACGACCAGGATGAAGGAGACCAGGGGGAAGAGCACCCCCAGGAATCCGGACAATCCGCGCGACGGCCCGTTCTCCGTCCTGGATCCGAACAGGGCCAGCGCCCCGTTGACAAGGAAGCCGAAAAACGGCAGGGCGGGCAGGAGCCAAAGTTGGGGCGTCACCGTGTCACTCCTTCATCCGGTCGAAGGCGTCCGTGTCCAGGCTCTCCCGGGAGCGGAAGACCGAGAGGAGCATCGCGAGCCCCACGCAGGCCTCGGCGGCGGCGACCGCGATGGCGAAGATGGGGGCGAGCTGGCCTTCCAGCCCGACGCTGCCGGGCATGGTGCGGGACCACGAGAGGAATGAGAGGTTGGCCGCGTTCAGCATGAGCTCCACCCCCATGAGGACGAAGAACAGATTCCGTCGCGCCATCACCGTCGCCAGTCCGATGGCGAAGAGGAGCGCGGCCAGGACTTGGAGCTGGATCGGCTGCAGGTCGCCCATCAATGGCCTCCCGGACGAGGGGTGGACGGTGCGGAAGGGCTGTCCAGGTGGTGCTTGGCGAGGAGCACCGCTCCCACGACCGCGGAAAGGAGGAGGAGCCCCACGACCAGGAACAGGAACGACCAGGCTCCGATGCGATCGCCGAAGAGCAGGGCGGATAGCGCCTCCACGGTGCCGCGCGCCGCGGGGGGATCCGTGGAGCGCAGCGCAAAGGAATGGGCTGCGTCGGCGCCCAGGAGGACCCGAAGCAGGAAGAAGCCGGTGGCCGCGGAAGGCGCGAGCGCCGCCCAGCCGAAGGCGTCCCAGCGCGGGGTGTGATCGTCCTTGGCGGAATTGAGGACCATGATCACGAAGACCAGCAGCATGACGACGGCCCCGGCGTAGACCAGGATCTGCAGGGTGGCCAGGAACGGAGCCGCGACCAGGCTGTAGATGCCGGCGAGCGAGACCATGGTGCCGATCAGGCAGAGCGCGGCGTGGATGGGATGCCGCGACACGAGCACGCCCAAGGCGGTGGCGAGGGCGACGATGGAGAAGATCCAGAAATACACCTGGGTGATCATGCCAGTCCCCACTCCTTCCGGGCTTGCTCGTTGAGGGTCCCGCCCGGGGCCTTCTGGCTCTGCGTGTCGGTGGTCGGATAGTCCGAGGGGTTCCAGTCCAGGAGATCCTTCAGGCCCACCTTGAACTTCTCGCGGCTGTCGGCGGCCAAGGCCACCTTCCTGGTGTCCATGCGGATGGCGTCCACCGGGCAGGCTTCCACGCAGAGTCCGCAGAAGACGCACACCAGGAGGTCGATCTCGAACTTGGCGGGTTTCTTTTCGATGCGGTCGTCGGCGGATTCCATGGCCTGGATGTGGATGCAATTCGCGGGGCAGGCGGTGGAGCACATGAAGCAGGCCACGCAGCGCGGTTCGCCGTCGGGGCGCTTCATGAGCCTGTGCTGCGCGCGGTAGTCCCTGGGAACCTCCGGCTGGATCTCCGGATAGTTCAGGACGGGAAGCGTCTCGGGATGGAACAGACCCCTGGCCAGGTGGCCCAGGGTCAGCTTGAGACCCTTGACGATCTCCGGCAGATAGGCCTTCTCTGCAAGCGTCATCTCCGGTCGTGGAACGGTCATGGCCATGTCTTCAGCCTTTCGCCAGCTTGGCCACGACGGCGGTGGCCAGAAGATTCAAGAGGGCGATGTTCAGAAGGACCTTCCAACCCAGGAACATGACCTGGTCGTAGCGGAAGCGCGGAAGGGTCCAGCGAACCCAGATGAAGACCCAGCAGATGCAAAGGGTCTTGGCGACCAGCACTCCCAATTGGAGGAGCGCGGCCCCGAGGTTCACCCGCAGGGGCCAGGCCCAGACGCCATCGATCTGCACCTGTGCCGGGTGGGCGGATGTCGCCGCGGCGACCGCCGCCGCGAACAGAACCGCGGCGAGGACGGCGAAGATGCCGAACAGGATTCCGTGCTCGCGCTTGCGGGCGGCGATGTCCGACCCGCCTCGCGTGGCGTAGATCCGCTGCCAACGACGGACCGCCCAGGCCACCAGGCCGGAGAGGATGCCGAAGACCGCGAGAACGCCTGCCGCCACCTGGCCCAGGTTCGAGCGCAGGGCCTCGGTCCCCAGGAAGGGCATGTGGTAGCCTCCCAGGAACAGGGTGGAGACCAGCGCGGAGGCGATCGCGATGTGGGCGTATTCGCCCATGTAGTAGAGTCCGAAGCGCATGGCGGAATATTCCATCAGGTAGCCTGCCACGATCTCGGACTCGCCTTCGGCCATGTCGAAGGGAGGCCGCCCCGTCTCGGCGAACATGGCGGTCAGGAACAGCACGAATCCCACGGGCTGCAGCACGATGCCCCAGTGGAGGGGGTTGGAACCCTGCCATTCCACGATGCGGGTCAGGGAAAAGCTGCCGGCCAGCACGAAGATGCCCGCCGCGGAAAGCCCCATGGAGACCTCGTAGGAGATCATCTGGGCGCTGGCGCGCATGCCGCCCAGGAGCGCGTACTTGGAATTGGACGCCCAGGCGCCCAGCACCACCCCGTACACGGAGAGCCCCGAAAGGGCGAAAAGCACGAGGACGCCGGCATCGGCGTCCAGGATCTGTCCGGACATCTGGACCAGCCCGCGCGTGCCCTCCACCGCCATGGGAGCGAACCAGGGGATCACGGAGGGCGTCAGCAGGGCGATCGTCAGCGGGATCATGGGCGCGACCAGGTACCAAGCCTTGTGCGCCCCCTTGGGGATGAAGCTCTCCTTGGTGAAGAGCTTGATGCCGTCGGGGAGGTTCTGCACGAATCCGAAGAGGCGGATGCCTCCCAGAAGGGGGATGTTGGCGCGGTTGGGGCCGAAACGATCCTGGATGAGGGACGCCCCCTTGCGCTCCATGAAGATGTTGATGGGGATCAGGCACAGCGGAACGAAGGCCAGCAGGAACTTGCCGCACTGTAGGAGGAAGGGGAGGTCGAGCTGGATCACGACTCGGCTCCTGCCAGGATGCGCCCCTGGGGACCGATGGCACGGTAGGTCAACCCGACCAGCGAAGGGATCCGGGACTGCGCGAAACGGAAGGCGTCCAGTTCGCTGGTCCACCCGAGCTTGCCCGCGGTGGACAGGACCTGCCAGGCGGGCTCGAGGTCGGGACTGGGCAGGATGGGTGCGGCGTTGAGAAGCTGGATCCGGCCCCGCACGTTGACCATGGTGCCGCGGACCTCGGCCCACGCCCGGATTCCGATGGCCAAATCGGAGGCCTGGACCGTCGCGTCCGACCAGCTCGAAAGCGCGATCCGTTCGGGGATCTTTTCCAGGGTGGCGGCCTTGGAGGCGTTGGCCGTCCAGAGATCGTTCCCCACGACCACCAGCACTTCGAACTCTCCGACGCGGGCGCGCAGCTCGTCCAGGGAGTCGGGAATGCCCAAAAGCTCGAGCCCGCTGCGGTTGGGGACGGGGTCGCCGGAGCGGGCGAGGCCGTCGGGAGCGCCCACCCAGAGCCAAGAACCTCCGAAGACCTCCGCCCTGGGGCCCAGGATCTGGGCCCAGGCGAGGATGGCTGCGTTGTCCTCCACGGTCAGGTGGCCGGAGGCGACCAGCGCGACCTTGCGGGCCCCGCGCACCAGCTCGCCGAGCCGCGAGACGGCTTGGGCGAGCGGCACCTCCGAGCGTCCGAAAAGCCCCGAGGTCAGGCGGTCTTCGGACAACCGGCGGTAGGCCAACCGCGTGGAGTTCGCGATCCAGGACTTGTTCACTTCCGGATTGCGCCGCGGCATGATGCGCCACGCCTGTCCGTCGTGGTGTTCCACGACGATGTTGGCGCCCAACCCGTCCGTGGGATCGATGGTTTCCGTCTTCGAGAGGAGCCAGACCCTCTGCTGGAACCGGAAATGCTTGCCGGTGAGCGCGCCCACCGGGCAGACGTCCGTGACGTTGAGGTCGTACTCGTGGTCCAACGGCTGGCCGGGAAAGGTGGAGATGAAGGAATGGTCGCCGCGGTCCGCGATGTAGAGCTGCTCGGATCCCGCCACGTCGCGCATGAAGCGCACGCACCGGTCGCAGAGGATGCAACGCTCCTCGTCCAGCACCACGGCGGGCCCCAGATCCACGTGCTTTCCGCCTCGATCCTGGCCCTTGGAGTCCAAGTGGCGATGGTCAGGCGAGCCCTTGTACCGCTTGCCGATCTCCTCGCGCATGCGGCTCTGCTGGCGGTCGACCGCCATGTAGTTCTCCTGCAACGTGCACTCGCCGGCCTTGTCGCAGATGGGACAGTCCAGGGGATGGTTCGCGAGCTGGAACTCCATCACGGCCTTGCGGGCCTTGCGGACGTTCTCCGACGACTTGTCCGTGGCCACCTTCATTCCGGCGCGGACGGGCGTGTAGCAGGCGATGGCCAGGGCCATGCCGCGGGGTCCTTCGGTCTCCACCATGCATTGGCGACAGTTTCCGGCAACAGGGAGATCGGGATGGTAGCAGAAGTGGGGCGTTTCGATCCCGATGGTCTTGAGCGCTTCGACAAGGTTCGTTCCTTCGGGCACCTTGGCCTCGACCCCGTCGACCACGATGGTCACGACCTTGGAATCGGAGGCGGGCAGCACGGGCCAGTTGTAGGAGTTGCTCATTACCAGAACGCTCCCGGACGGAAATCGGAGGTGACGCGGGGATCGGCATGCCCCGCGTTGGAGCCGAGCAGTGCGTCGAACTCCGGACGGAACTTGCCGATGAAGTTCTCGATGGGCCAGGCGTCGGCGATGGCCAGGGGGCAGATGGTGGTGTAGCTGAAGTTCGCGGCCAGGTCCAGCATGGTGTCCAGGTCGCCGTCGCGACCCTCGCCCCGCACGACGGCCTTCAGGATGCGGTCGGCGAAGCCGGTCCCTTCGCGGCAGGGGGTGCACTGCCCGCACGATTCGTGGGCGTAGAAGCGGGTGAGCGAGGCCAGCATCCCCACGGCGCTGCGGGTGTCGTTGAAGGCGATCACGGCGCCGGAACCAAGCATGCTCTTCAGGCTCGCGAGGCTCTCGTAGTCCATGTTGGCCTTGGCGGATTCCTCGGCGGTGAGCACGGGGGCGGACGACCCGCCGGGAATGACTCCCTTGAGAGTCCCCAGCACGCCCTGGCACCACTGCGGCGAGTTCAGAAACTCCAACAGCGGCGTTCCCAGCGGGATCTCGTAGACGCCGGGGCGCTTCACGTCGCCGGACACCGAGAACACCTTGGTGCCGCCGGATTTGGCCGTCCCCAGGGCCTGGTAGGCGGCCGGGCCGTTCTCCAGGATCCAGGGGAGGGCCATGAGCGTCTCCACGTTGTTCACGCAGGTGGGCGAGGCCCAGGCTCCGGACACCGCCGGGAACGGGGGCTTCAGCCGAGGCTGGCCCTTGTAGCCTTCCAGGCTGTTGATCAGCGCGGTCTCCTCGCCGCAGATGTAGGCACCGGCCCCGCGGTGCACGAAGATGTCCAGGCTGTAGCCGGAGCCTTGGATGTTCTGGCCCAGGAGCCCGGCGTCGTAGGCCTGCTTCAAGGCGGCGTTCAGGGTCTCTATGGCCTTCAGGAATTCGCCGCGGACGTAGATGTAGGCGGACCGGACTCCCAGGGCCCAGCCGCAGATGATCATGCCCTCGATCAGGCGATGCGGGTCTTCCAGCATCAGGACATGGTCCTTGAACGTGCCGGGTTCGCCTTCGTCCGCGTTGACCACCAGGTACACCGGCTTGGGCGAGTTGCGGGGCACGAAGGACCACTTCATGCCGGTGGGGAATCCCGCCCCGCCGCGGCCGCGCAGGCCGGAGCGCGTCACCAGGTCGATGAGCTCGAACTGGGAAAGGTCGAAGAGCTTGGGCCCCAGGCAGGAGTAGCCGCCCAAGGACTTGTAGACGGAAAGGTCGGCGGCCCCCTTGCCGAAATTCTGGGTGACGGTGAGGGTCGCCATCTAGGCCTCCACCTTCACGACGTTGGACGGTTTGGCTCGGCGGTCTCCGGACTGTGCCACGATGCGGATCTCGGTTCCTGCGACCAGATCGCCGGTCCAATCCTTGTCCTTGCCCGGAATGGTCGCCAGGACTTCGAAATCCTTGGAACCCGAACGGGTCTCCAGGTGGAGCAGGGAGGATTCCGGTGCCGCGCGCCAAGCGAGCTTCACCTGGCCGCTTTCCGTCCTGGTCGCCGCCAAGCCAAGGGCGGGAGGAGCGGGAGCGTACCCTTGCTTCTGCGGCTCGCTGGAAGCGGCCACGGCTCCGGGGTGCCCATGGGTCTCGAAGAGACCGCCGAGCGCGTCGCGAGCCGGCTCGGAAGGGAGTTCCGAGGCGCGCTTGCGGCACCAGGCCACGATCCGGTCGAACCGCTCCGCGGTCAGCGCCACGCCCTCGGGCATGGCGAGCTCGCCGTCCACCGCATCGGTCGCGAAATCGTCGTTGATCTGGAGCACCGGACCGTTGCCGCAGGCACCAAGGCATTCCACGCGCAGGAGGGTGAACAGGCCGTCCTCGGTGGTTCCACCGTGGCTGGAGACGCCCAGGGTCTCCTCGGCGTGGGCGATGATCCCTTCCGCCCCCAGGATGTGGCAGGACACGTTCTGGCAGATCTGCACGAAGAAGCGTCCCGTGGGCTCCTTCTTGTACATGGTATAGAAGAGGCTCACGCCGTAGGCGTGCACGGGACTGACCTTGCATTTTGCCGCCGCCCACCGGATGGCCTCCTGGGGAAGCCATCCCAGCGTCTCCTGGGCGATCCAAAGGACAGGCAGCAGGGCGGCCTTCGGGACGGGATAGCGGCGCACGAGCTCCTCGACCTTGGAGAGCACCTTCGGCGTCTCCAGTTTCGGAAGGATCTCCGAGGCGTGGGGTTGGTCGACCTTGGTGTGGCAGTGGCTCATGGGTCCCCTAGCGATCCAGTTCGCCGGCGATGATGTTGAGGCTGGAAAGGCAGGCGATGGCGTCGGCCACGAGGCTTCCCTCCACGAGATCCGCGTAGGCCGCGAACTGGGTGAAGCAGGGGGGGCGCACCTTGATCTTCCAAGGCCTTCCGGTGCCGTCCGACACGACCAGGAACCCCAGTTCCCCGTTGGCCGCCTCGATGGAGCCGTAGAATTCGCCGGCGGGAGCGCGGACGCCCTCGTACACCAGCTTGAACTGGTTGATCAGGGCTTCCATGTCGTGGTAGGTCTTGTCGTGGCCCGGCAGCGAAAGGCGCGCGTCCGGCGTGTTCACGGGACCGGGTTCCAGGCGCGAGAGCGCCTGGCGGCAGATGGAGAGCGACTCGCGCATCTCGTACATGCGCACCAGGAGGCGGTCGTAGGTGTCGCCGGTGGAACCCACCACGGTCTGGAAGTCGTAGGTCTCGTAGCCAAGGTAGGGATCGTCCTTGCGAAGGTCCCGGTCCACTCCGGTGGCGCGCAGGCACGGACCGGTCCACCCCCAGCCCACGGCCTGTTCGGCGGAGATGGGGCAGCAGCCGCGCGTGCGGTCGATGAAGATCCGGTTGTGCTCCAGCAGCCTGAACGCGTCGTCCAACCCCTTCTCGATCTTGGGCAGCACCGCCCGAACGTCGTCCTCGAAGCCTTCGTAGGTGTCGCGGTAGAGCCCCCCGATGCGGGTGAAGGCGTTGGTGAGCCGCGCGCCGGAAAGCTTCTCCCAGATGGCGTACACGTCTTCCCGGGGGTTGAACAGGTACCAGTAGTTGGTGAGCGCGCCCAGGTCCACGGCGGCGGCGGCGATGCACACCTGGTGGTCGATGAGGCGCGACAGCTCGGAGAGCAGGACGCGCAGGACGGTGGCGCGCTCGGGGATCTCCACCTCGAACATCCTCTCCACGGTGTGGGAGAAGCCGATGTTGTTCAGGATGGCCGAGCAGTAGTTGAGCCGGTCAGTGTAGGGCAGCACCTGCTGGTAGGTGCCCTGTTCGACCATCTTCTCGAACCCGCGGTGCAGGTATCCGATTTCCGTCGCGGCGGCGCGGATCATCTCGCCGTCCAGGGCGACGAAGGCGCGCAGCGCCCCGTGGGTGGCGGGGTGTGAGGGGCCGATGTTCACGGTGAGAAGGTCGATCTTCTCGCCCTCCTGGTTCCTGACCTTCACGTCGCCTTCTCCACGTAGTTGACCTTCTCCACCGCAGGCTTGCCCAGGAGGTCGGTTTCCTCCACCGAGGGCGAATTCGCCGCCACGTGCTCCAGCACCTGGAACCCCCTGGCCTCCAAACGGGCCTCCAGCGGAAGGATCATGGGATCGTTGGTGGAAAGCCACTGGCGCTTGCGGACCGGGTAGTCCTTGCGCAGCGGATGGCCCACGAACTCCACGTGGTTCAGCAGCCGGCGCAGGTCCGGGTGCCCCTCGAAGACGATCCCGTACTGGTCCCAGGTCTCGCGCTCCTGCCAGTCGGCGATGCGGTAGAGGTCGTGGACGGAGGGCACCACGGGATCTTCCTCCTCCACCCACACCTTCAAGCGCAACCGGTTGGAGCCGAAGCGCTGGCTGCGGAGGTTGTAGACCACTCCGAAACGGGCGCCGTCGTGGCCGGGATAGCCCAGGTAGTCGATGGCGGTGATGTCCAGCATCAGGTCCATGAGACAGGAGGGGTCGTCGCGAAGGAACCGGACCGCTCCGCGCAGGTGCCGGGCCGGGACCACGGCGGTGAGCCCCCAACGGTCGCGGGGGTCCAGGGCGGCTTCGAACCGGCTCCGGAGAGACTCGAAGGCCCTGGTCTCGAACTCCTTGCGGCCCTCCGCGCTGGCCGGGGTCAGGACCTTGTCCAGGTCCACGGGCTGGAAGGTCATCCGATCTGGATCCTCTCGTGGGAGCGGTTGGCTCGATCGCTCATGTACGATGCGTCCTGGATCTTCTGCTGGAGCTGCAGGATCGCGTCGATGTAGGCCTCGGGCCGGGGAGGGCAACCGGCCACGTACACGTCCACCGGGATGACCTCGTCGATGCCGGGAAGGGTGCAGTAGCAGTCGTAGAAGCCCCCCGTGCTGGCGCAGGCCCCGATCGAAAGGACCCATCGCGGCTCCATCATCTGCTCCCAGATCCGCCGCAGGATGGGGGCCTGCTTGTAGGTGATGGTTCCCGCCACCACGAGAAGGTCGGAGTGGCGCGGGGAGAAGCGGATGAATTCCGCCCCGAAACGGGCGATGTCGTATTTGGAGCCCGCGAGCGCCATGAATTCGATCGCGCAGCAGGCGGTCCCGAACGTGAACGGCCACAGCGAGTTCTTGCGTCCCCAGCCCACCACGGCGTCGATGGTGGTGGTCACGAAACCCTGGTTGAGCCCGGCGTCCTGGTGCAACGCCCCGATCGGGGGTTCCGGAGAGCCGACGGAAGTCACCGGAGGTGCCGCAGTCGTTTCAGCGCCCATGTATCGGCCTCCTTTCGTTGAGGGCGGAAAATTAGCAATCCCCGGAAGGCCCTTCCACCTGGATTTCGCCGGGAATGCGTCGTCTTCGGCCCCGATTGGACGGAATCCGTCCACACCGGTCGCCGGGACCCGCGCCGAGCGGGGGAACGACCGTTTCAGCCCGGCTTGCGGGTCAGGACGCAGATTTCGGTGTAGCCCGAAGGCAGGATGGATTTCTTCCACGCCGGCTCGAACGAAACCTTGGCCAGCTTCATGACGAACCCGTTGAAGGAAAATGGGTCCAGTCCGAATTCCTCCTCCACCGCGAAGCCTTCCCGGCGCACCACCTTCCGCAGGCCTCGGCGGGTGTACGCCTTTTCGTAGCCGTGGATCCAATTGCCCAGGTGCATGAGTTGGTAGACCTGCCAGAGCGACCACTTGGCGGGGACGAAGGTGGCCATGAGGCCTCCCGGGCGCAGCAGCCGGAACATCTCGCGCACGAAGGGTCCTTCGTCGCGGAAATGCTCCATGAGTCCGGAGGAGTAGATGAAATCGAAATGTCCGTCCGGGAGCCCTGTGGCCTGGCAATCCGCCCTGTGGACCTCGTCGACCGCGCCGCGGATGCGCTCCACCGAAATCTCGGAAAAATCCAGGGCGTGGCTCTCGATGTCGGTGCGGTCCTCCCGGAGCTTGCGGATGTTGGAACCGAATCCGCATCCGATCTCCACCACCCTCTTGCGCCCTTCGCCCAGGGAGTCGATCCACCCCATCAGCTTGCGGTGGCGTTCCCCGATCATCCAGCGTTCGGCCTTGGAGATGCTGTACTGCTTCCAGTAGTCGTCCCAGCTCATCATGGTCGTGGTCCTCTCACAGGTAGTGCACCCCGACGGCGCGGCGGACGGAGTCCAGGATGGGGAAGTGGATGGCGCGGGCCTTCTCCGCACCCCGGGCCAGGGTCCGGCGCAGGCCGTCCGTGTCGCCGGCGATCTCTTCGCGGCGCGCGCGCAGCGGCGCGAAGTGGTCCAGGTAGGCTTGCACCAGCTCCTTCTTCGCGTGGCCCCAGCCGTAGCCGCCGGCCCGGAGCTTCCGGTCCATCTCCACCACGGCTTCGGGGGAGGCGACGTGGCGGTACCACGAGAAGACCGGGTTGGCCTCGGGATCCTTGGGCTCCTCCAGCGGGGTGCTGTCGGTGGCGATCGCCATGATCCGCCTCTTCACCTCGGCCGAATCGGCGAAGATCCCCAGGGTGTTGCCGTAGGATTTGGACATCTTCTGTCCATCCAATCCTTGCACGATCGCGACGTCCGCTCCGATCTCGGGTTCGGGGCTGACCAGGATCTGGCCGTGGCGGTGGTTGAAGGCGCCCACGATGTCTCGCGCCACTTCCACGTGCTGCTTCTGGTCGCGCCCCACCGGCACCTTGTCCACCCCGTAGCCCACGATGTCGGCGGCCATCAGGACGGGGTAGGTGAACAGGCCCGCATTCGGGCTCCTGCCGTGCGAGATCGCGTCCTTGTAGGCGTGGCAGCGCTCCAGCAATCCAACCGGCGTGAAGTTGGACAGGTACCAGGAGAACTCGGCCACCTCCGGGACGTCGCTTTGGATCCAGAACACGCTGCGTTCCGGATCCATCCCCAGGGCCAGGATGTCGATGGCCATCTGGCGGGTCCAGGCCGCCATCTGGTGGCCGTCCGCGACGCCGGTCAGGCTGTGCAGGTTGGCCACGAAGCAGAGGAGCTCGCCGCGCGATTGGCTTTCCACCATGGGCTTCAGCATGCCCAGGTAGTTGCCGAAATGGATCTCCCCGGAAGGTTTGATGCCCGAAAGGATTCGCATGGGAATGGGAAAAGGTAGGAGACCGGGACCAACGGTGCCGAGATCCGGGGGTGACACGGGGCCAGTGGATTGGTTACCCTTGACTCCGAAGTGCCCGCCTGTTGCGGAAGGAGCTCCACTTGAAGGTCAACCGGATCGCCATCGCCCTCGTCCTCGCGGGTCTGTGGGGTTGCAAGAAGGACGAAGAGGTCGCTCCTCCGCCCCCGCCCTCCAAGCCCAAGGACTTCACGCCCCCCGCGGACGGACTTCTGGCCGCGGATCGCGCCGCGCGTTGGCGCCAGGCCGACTCCCTGATCGGGGATCTCGACAGCATCTTCCGGGATTCGCTGCGGTCCCATCCGGATCGCGCCGCCCAGTTGGCCGTCGAGCAGGATGCCGCTCGCGACATCGCTTCGCGCAAGGCCGGGCTCCTGGGATGGAGGGAATACAGGTGGATCCTCGAGGAGGCCCCCAAGAATCCCGCCAACGCCGCAGCCTTCCAGGCCGCAGGCCTTTCCATGGCGACACCGGACCAGGATGCGGCCAAGAACGGGAGCAAGCGCAACGGGAAGCCCCGGCCAGACCGGATGTAAGGAACGGGGATCAATCGATTGAAAGGCCCCTGAATCTCCATTTCAAGCGGCCTTGCCATTCGCTGGAATCGGAATTTCCATTGCCTTCGACGTCCACGCTCCGTCGGAGACACGCGCATGAAACCGAACTCCAGCCCGATCCCGCCCCTGCTAGCGCTCGCCGCTTGCGCATTCGCCCTGGTGGGGTGCCAAAGCGCGACGTCTCCCGACACCCAGACCTCCGGGGGCGCCTTCGAAGTCCTGGCGGTCTTCGAATTGTCCGATTCTTCCCACATTCCCGATTCCACGGCATGGTCCACGCGCAGCCAATCGGGCAGAGGAGGGTTCTTCTGCACCCAGATCGCGGTCGGCGACCTCCAATGCACGGATTCGATCTCGCCGAAGGCTTCTCTCGGACCGGATACCGTCGGGATCCAGCTGTGGAAGCTCGGCGTGCAGTTGGCAGTGCTCTACTTCCACGACGTGGGCGGATCCGGGAAGCTGACCCAGTACGACACGGTCCAGAGGAATGCGCCGGATCTCGGACTCATCTCCGCCTTTTCCCTCCTTTGCAAGGCGAATTCCCAAAGCCTCGCCAGCAAAGGCCCGGGAGATCTTGTGGCCTTCTATGCGGCGCTGGTCCTCGCCAGGGACACGGGCTACAAGGACTTCCCCAGCAAACTCCCCGCCGGAATCACCATCGACACCATCCAAAACACGCTGGGATTCTTCGCCGGCCTGGACAACTTCCCCACCACCCTCCCCACCGGCATGAATCGCGATTCCTTGCTCAAGGAGATGATCCTGCTGGCCGCGGATTCCGGCAAGACGCAGGCGGAAATCGTCGCCCTGGGCCTGGACACCGCGACCATCCACGCCTGGGTGGACACCTTGCTGAAGGACAAGCTGATCCCGCCCGCGGACACGCTCGGCCTGGTGCCCATGGACACCGTCCGCGCCCCGACGTTCAGCCTCGTCCCCGGCTCCTACAAGGGCGTCCAGTCGGTGACCCTGTCCAGCGCGACGCCGGGCGACACCATCCGGTACACGACGGACAGCACCCTTCCGACCCCCGCTTCCGCGATCTATTCGGGAAGCCTCCAGATCACCGCGAGCGAGACCGTGAAGGCCATCGCCGTCAAGGCCGGAATGATCCAGAGTCCCCTGTCCACCGCCAAATACACCATCACCTTCGACACCGCCGCCACCCCGACCTTCAGCCCCCTTCCCGGCACGTACACAGGATCCGAGACCGTGTCCATCGCCAGCGCCACGACCGGCGACACCATCCGCTACACCACGAACGGGGATATCCCCGGCCCCACCTCCCCCGTCTACTCGGGAAGTCTGCTGGTCACCGGCAACGAGACCATCCAAGCCATCGCGGTCAAGGCCGGAATCACCACCAGCCCCGTTTCCACCGCCGCCTACGCCATTTCCCTGGACACGGCACCCTCCCCGGTATTCAGCTTGGCCGGGGGGCCCTACGCAGGCCCGCAGAAGGTCGCCATCTCCAGCGCCCCGGGCGATTCCATCTTCTACACCACCGATGGATCCGCGCCCACCGCCGTCTCGAAATTCTACAGCGATTCGGTGTCCATCCGGGCGACCACGACCCTCCAGGCCATCACCGTGAAGTTCGGCCTGGTCAACAGCAAACCGACCAGCGCGACGTACACTATTCCACCGCGCGACAGCGCATTGAACGCCCTATCCACCAGTCCCGGGACATTCGCATCGACATTCCTGGGCGGTGTCAGGAGCTATGTGGATTCGGTCGACCAGGGCGTGACCAGCGTGGTGGTGACCGCCACGCCCCGGACGCCGGGCGATGTGAACGGCATCACGTTCAACGGCTCCTCCAGCCCCATGGTGATTCTGGACTCCATCGATCCGGACACCATACCCGTGCAGGTGACCAACAGCAACGGGAACAGCCTGGTCTATTCCATCGTCGTCTTCCACCGGGCGCCTGCCGCACCCACGTTCACTCCGAGCAGCGGTCTCTACACCAGCACCCAAACCGTGACCATCGCCTCCGCCACGGCGGGCGCCAAGATCTTCTACACAATGGACGGGTCCACGCCTTCGAACACTTCGAGTCCCTACACCGGCCCCGTCGCCGTGGCCGGAAGCAGCACCCTAGAGGCCGTCGCCATCGGGACGGGATCCGTTCCCAGCCGCATCGGCAGCGCAGCCTACGAATTCGACACGGCCAAGGCGCCCACCTTCAGTCCAGCCGGGGGGTATTACATCGGTTCCCAGCTGGTGACGCTGTCCAGCGCCACCGCGGGAGCCGTCATCCACTACACCACGGACGGGTCCACGCCGACCAAGTCTTCGCCCCCCTACCTCGGGCCCATCAGCGTGCCCCTTCCCGAAACCGTCCGCGCCATCGCCGTCGAGAACGGCGATGTCCCGAGTCCGGTGTCCACGGCGACCTACTCGACCCTGCCCATCTTCGTCTGCCCCAGCTGCCATCCCGTGGTCACACTTCCCTGAGCAAAGGGGCAATCCCGACGCTCGGTTCCTAGGTTGGAGGGATGTCCTACGACCGACTGATCGCCTACCTGCGGGAATCCGACCACCTGATGGCCGCCGCTCGCCTGTTGCAATGGGACCAGGAGACGGGGATGCCTTCCGGAGGCCAGGGGGCCAGGGCCGAGGTCCTGTCCACCCTCGCGGGCCTTTCCCATCAGCGCGCCACCTCTCCCCACCTGCGCGAACTCCTGGAATTCGCGGCATCGGATGCGAAGACTCCCGATCGGGTTCGCCAGTTGGAACTCGTGCGGCGCGACCTCGACCGTGCCTCCAAGGTGCCCGCGAACCTCGTGGAACGCCTCGCCAAGGCCACCAGCACGGCGCAACAGATCTGGTCCAAGGCTCGGAAGGAGCGGGATTTCCAACTGTTCCAGCCCTACCTCGAAGAGGTGGTGGGCCTGAAGCGGGAAGAAGGAGCCCTGCTGGCCCCCGACGGGGGATGCGCCTACGACGGGCTGCTCTCGGATTACGAGCCGCTCATGCGCACCGTGGACTGGTCCACCCTCTTCGGGGAGTTGGAGCGCGAGCTTCCGACATTGGCCCTCGAGATCCACGAGAGGCAGGCTCCGGTGCGCGAACGCCTGGCGGGCGTTGCGGGCTTGCGCGGCCCCTTCCCGCGCGGACGACAACTCCATGTTTGCCGGGAGCTTGCCAAGTCGCTGGGCTACGACTTCTCCCGCGGTCGGATCGATCTTTCGGCCCATCCCTTTTCGGAAACCATCCACCTCGGCGACAGTCGCATCACCACCAGGATCGACGAGTCCGAACTCGCGGCGTCGGTCTTCGCCACCCTCCACGAGACCGGCCATGCCCTCTACGAGCAGGGACTTCCCGAGGAACTGTCGGGAACCCCCCTGGGCGGGTTCTGCTCCATGTCCGTCCACGAAAGCCAATCCAGGCTCTGGGAGAACCTGGTGGGACGGTCGGACACGTTTTGGCAGGAGCGCTGGAGCCGGGTGCAGGAAGACCTTCCCGTCCTGGCCGGGGTGCGGGCGGAGGATTGGACCGCGCACTCCCGGCTCGTGCGTCCCAGCCTGATCCGGACGGAATCCGACGAAGTCACCTACAACCTCCACGTCCTGGTGCGATTTCGCCTGGAGCGGGCGCTGGTGGAAGAAGACCTTTCGGTGTCCGAACTGCCGTCGGCGTGGAACGAGGCGTATGGCGGCATGCTGGGGGCCATTCCTTCGCACGACGGGGAAGGGGTGCTGCAGGACGTCCACTGGAGCGCGGGCATGTTCGGCTACTTCCCCACCTACACCCTGGGCAACCTGCTCTCGGCCCAGTTCTTCCGCGCCGCCGCCCAACACGGTGCCGCCGGGGACCTGGGGGCGCTGCTGACCTGGCTGCGCGCGAACGTCCATTCCCGAGGCCACCTCCTGGATACCCCGGACCTCGTGCGGCGGGCCACGGGGCGGAATCCGTCGGCATCGGACTTCCTCGCGCACCTGCGGGAGCGGTACCTGGGCTGACAACGGGCACGGCCCGGTGAAGTGTAAACTTGTCGACATGCCCTCGGACTCCATCAAGGATTTGGCCGATCTGCTCCTGGAGCGCCATCCGGGCCTTTCGGCGGCGTACCTGTTCGGCTCGAGGGCGACCGGTTTCGCGCGAACCGACAGCGACTGGGACATCGCATTGCTGGGTTCCGGGTTGGACCCCGCGCAACTTCGGCTCACCGCGGCGCAGGCGGCCAGCCTGCTCTCAGCGGAGACGGATCTGATCGACCTCCGGCATGCCTCCACGGTATTGAAGGCGGAGCTCCTGAAGCACGGCCGTCCGATATTGGTTGCCGACCCGGGGAAGGTGGCGAGGTTCGAAATGGAAGTCCTGACCGAGTACCAGAATCTCAACGAGAACCGGAAGTGCATCCTGGCCGACTTCGGAATGGCCGCGTGACCCTCGAGATCGACGACGTCCTGCTCCAGAAGGCTGCGACCATCCGTCGCTGCGTCCGGCGGGCAAGGGAGGAGCGGGCGGCGGCCGGCGAAGCATTCCGCACGGACTTCACCCACCAGGATGCGTGCCTGCTGAATCTGTTCAGGGCCTGCGAGAGCGCGATCGACCTTGCGAACCACATGGTCCGGCTCCGCCGACTCGGAGTCCCGGCCTGGTCCGCGCAGGCGTTCGAGATGCTGGGCCGATCGGGGATGCTCCCACAGGATCTGTCCGACCGGATGTCGCGCATGGTCGGGTTCAGGAATCTCGCGATCCACGAATACGGGAATCTCGACATGGATCTCGTCGAATCGCTGTTCGATCACCCGATGGACGGTTTGCTCGAATTCGCCCGCATCGCCCTCGAAGGCGATTGAGAGGTCCTACTTCCCCGTCGCGGTGTCGGCCATGGCCACCGCCAAGTAGCGGTCGGGGTCGGCGGAGAACTCCTTGACGCAGTTGGGGCAGCACAGATCCACTTCGCGGCCCTTGTAGATCACCGGGATGGCCGGACCCATGGATCCGATGGCCTCGCCGTCCGTGGGACAGTGGAGGTTGTGGACGGGACGGGCCGCTGCCAATCGGGCGGGCGTCGGCTTCAGCACCAGGGAGGTGTCCGTCGAGGGAACCGCCTTGGATGCCGATTTCGGCGCCGGGCCGTTGCAGGCCGCGAGAATCGCCAGCGGCAGGCAAAGAAGGAAGATCCGCTTGGACATGGTACGCCGCCGATCCCGGAATCAGCTCTTGGGCTTCGCCGAATCCGCCGGGCTGGCGGAGACCACGGGAGGGAACACCGCGACCGGGCTGGTGAGCTTCCCGTTCACGGCGCGGTCCAGGTATTGGCGCAACGCCTCGATCTCCACGGGAGTGCCCACCAGCGGAGGCATGAACTTCGAATAGGGCGAGTCCGGCTTGTGGTCGTGGAGCATGGTCAGGATGTTCCCGATGGCCTTGCCGTCGCGGTCCGCCAAGAGGCGGCGCAGGGACCGGTATCCATCCAGCGTGTGGCACGCCAGGCACTGTCCTTCGAACATGCGCTTCCCCAATTCCGGCGTGGGCAGGGTCGAAGCGGTGGCGACGGCGGTCGCCGACACCCACGGGGAGGAGGCGAGATACCCTTCGGCGTTGAGCCGGTCCACGTCCTTGATGTGCACTCCGTTGGAATACAGATACCCGTTGACCACGAAGGGCTTGCGCAGGAACTCCCGGACGCTCTCGGTGGAGCCCGTGGCCATCAAGGCCAGGAAGAGCACCCCGAGGGCCTGGCTGCGCGAGAGGGTGCGCGGGGAAAGCCAGGCGAAGAAGAACACCACCCCCGCCATGGTCGCCGAGGTCATCACCGTGACCAGGGACATGCGCGTCACCATGGTGAAGGCGCCCGCACCGATGGTGGAGATGCCCAGGCTCATCAGGGCCCGGTGGCTCTCGGGGACCGTGAACAGGTACCACACGAAGAACACGGGCATGAGGACGTAGGCTGGGACCACCCATCGCGCCGACCAACGCACCAGCTTCTCCTTGAGCGGACCCTCCGTGTCTCCGTCCATTCCGGAGAAGAACACCATGGCCCAGATTCCGGCAAGGGACGTGCAGGCGAGAGTCCGAAGGCCCAAACTCGGGAAGTATCCGGGGTTGAGCAGTGCCTGGAAGAAGTGGAAGGGCTCGTTTCCGGACCCTGCGAACTGGAGCCAGGCGCCGGGCGTCAACTGGAAGGTGAGGATGCCGTTGATGATCACCAGCGTGAGCCACGATGTACCCGCATAGGCCCAGCCCAGCCGGAGGTGGATCTTGTCGGGGATGCGGTTCCAGGTGTAGTAGTAGGCCGCCGCCAAGGTCAGCTCCACCAGGAACACCACCCACTCGATGGCCCAGGCGAACACGAAGTTGTGGATCAGGGTGCTGGTGCCCTCGGGACTGGCGAGTCCGATGGCGAACCAGATGCCCACCCCCGTCATCGCTCCGAAGACGCCGGTGAGCACCAGGAAGAACTTGGAGAACGCCTCCAGCTGGGGAAACCAGTCGCGGCGACCTTCGCGAATGGCCTTGGCCTCGGCCATGGGCAGGAAGAGGCCGCCGCCCACCGCGAAATGCGATATGAGGACGTGGATGATCGCGATGATCCCGATGACCCAACCAGAACCCAGGAACGGCACGTCCCAAACGGGATAGTTCACGGCGACATTCCCCTTTACCGGGCCGCGGGCAGAACCGCGTAGCCCCAGATGGTGGTGAAAAGAAGGATGCCCACGACGACAAGGCCGAACCAGGTGGCCCGGCGCGCCCAGGCGCCCGCGCGGCGTTCGGGGTCGAAGAACGGGACCAGCACCCACAGCACGAGACCCAGGTTGAAGAGCCCGAGGCCCGCGAACTCGCCGAATTCGCCGGGGATCCACTTGCCGAAGAGCTTGAGCACCTCGAAGCTGCTCATGAAATACCACTCCGGGTGGATGTCCATGGGTGCCGGCTTCAAGGCGTCTGCCGCCGGGCCCAGTGGCCACGGGAACACTGCGGCGCAGAACGCCAGCACGTTCAGGGCGATGAGCCAGACGGCCAGGTCCTTCATGGCGAAATTGGGGAAGAAGGGAATGGTCTTGCGCTTGCTTTCGGGCTTGTCCAGTTCCGACTGGGGCGACGACATCCCGTGTTTCTGGATCAGTCCCAGGTGCAGGAGGAGCACCGGGATGAACAGAGCGGGAAGCACCACGACGTGCAGGGCGAAGAACCGGGAGACCGTGAAGCCGCTGATGTCCGGCCCGCCCCGGACCAGGTTCGAGAACCAGGGGCCGACCACGGGAATCACGGCGGGAATGCCAAGTCCCACCTTGGTGGCGAAGTAGGACAGGTCGTCCATGGGCAGCAGGTAGCCGGAGAATCCGAAGACCATCGCCAAAAGCAGGAGGACGATCCCCGAGAACCACAGGAACTCGCGGGGTCGGCGGTAGGCCTTGAGGAAATACGTGGAGAACATGTGGACGAAGGCGGAACCGATCATGAGGTTCGCCGACCACGAATGGGTGGAGCGGATGAGCCATCCGAACTGGATGTCGTAGGTGATGGAGCGCACCGACTGGTAGGCTTCGTCGCCGGGCCGGTAGTACAGGAGGAGCAGGACCCCCGTGAAGCACATCACCGTGAAGAAGAACAGGGTGATCCCGCCCCAGTAGTACCAGAAGGAGTACTTGTGCTCGGGCACCCGCTTGTGCGTGGCCAGCTCCAGGATGGCGGAGTATCCGAGTCTCTCGTCCAGCCAGCGGGCGAGGGGACTACGCACGGCTCACCACCATCTTGCCATCGGCGATCTGCGTCTTGTATTCGGTCAGGGGCTTGGGCGGCGGGCCTCCCAGGTTGGCCCCGCTGTTGGGATCGTAGGTTCCGCCGTGGCAGGGGCAGTAGATGATCTTCCTGTCGGGCTGGTAGCCCACCGTGCAGCCCAGGTGGGTGCACACGGCGGACAGTGCCGTCCAGGTGTCGTCGTCGTGGTGGATGAGCATGGCCGGATTCTGCCCGAACTTGAACATCAGGGCGGAGTTTTTGGGCGTCTTCAGTGCGTCGTCCAGCACGACCTGCTTGACCTGGCCCTCGGCGGCGGCCTTTTCCACGGGCGAGGCCAGATACCGGTACACGGGGTAGCCCACCAGTCCCGCGTAGGCGGCGCCCAGCACACCGGCGGCGGCGAACTTCAGTAGGTTGCGGCGCTCGGGATCGGCGGCAGATAGGTCGGAGGGGGGCTTCTCTTCAGACATTTTTTGTCTCCGCGGCGGCCAGGCGCATCACGCTGGCGACCCAGGCCAGGGTGGCGAGTCCCGCGACAAGTGCCGCGGCGAAGACGGCGACCACCGCCCAATTGGTGTGCACGGCGCTTTTCCAGACATCGAAGCCGGATTCGGACAGGGAGATGTCGCGCACCTGGTCGCGGACCACCACGAAGCAGGCCAGGACCCCGAGGGCGGGTAGAGTGGAGACCACGGGCAGGATCCAGGAACGCGATCCCCGGAACAGGAACAGGAGCAGTCCGCAGAGGGCGGAGAGGGAGAGGGCCGAAAGCCACCCGAGCAAGAGCCGGTGGACCGTCAGGGAAGCGCCCAGTGCCGCTCGCACCGATTCGGTCTGCGCGCCCAGGGCCATCGCTCCCGCCAGGGCCAGCGCTGGGGATGCGACCAAGGCGACGATCCCCGTCCAGGTCCGAAGGAACGCCCGGACTTCCGGGGGAACGGTCCGGGAGAGCGACCACAGCGAGGTGCAGAGACCACCCAGGGTCAAGGTGGAAAGCATGACCACCCCCCAGCGCCACCAGGCTGCGGGGTCGTTCGGGAAGGAGGCTCCATGGCTGCTGGAGACGTAGAGCGCGGCCCACCGGTCGGGGTGGATCATCAACGTCATGTTGGCGGAAAAGAGCCTCCCCACCGTGGCCAGGATGGGGAGGGCGACCAGCCCCCACTTCCACCAGGCGAGATCCTTCTTCGCGAGGCTCGCCATGCGGTAGAGCACCGCGTAGGCCGCCATCACGGCGAACACCACGCAGATCCACCAGGCCCCGATCAAAATGGAACTCGCGAAAAGGGCGCGGCCGTAGAGGACCTGCACGAACAGCAACGGGGGAATCCCCAGGTTGATCACGTAGGTGGTGACCATGGGCAACACCCCCGCCACCCGGTTGGAGGCATCCCGAACCGTCCTGGTGCCGTGCAGATGCCCCCATGCGTTCCATACGAGCGACAGTGCCAATCCCCCCAGCAGAAGGGACAGGAACGCGAAATGGAGCGTGAGGGTGAGGTAGGACAAGCTCTTGAAGAGCCACACCGGGGCCGGCAGAGGGATCGGGTCGGCGGTGGGAAGGAGATGCATCGGATCGGGCATCAAGTCGTGGCCCTTTTGGTGGAGGAGCGGATCGGATTCCGGCCTCGGTTCCCGGGAGCGAACCCCTTGGACCAAACCGGACAGATCGCGACGGAATCTACAAAGTCGGAGGGGTTTCCAGGCACCATCGGCATTTTCGCGAGGGGCTCGATTCGGATCCGTTTTCTCGACTCTTCCCTTCCCCGGACACGTCGGATGGGAACCCTAGTCTTCCTCTCCGCAGATCCGCAGCGACGTGATCCTCCAGCCGTGTCGCGTGCGGCCGACGGCCAGGCACAGTCCTGGATCGTCGCGGGAGGGGATCGCCTTGGAGGAGATCCAACCGGTCCGTCCATCCGTGGTCCGCACCTTCCAGTGCGAAGGGTGCACGCTGGTGGAAGGGACGATGGTGGAATCGCCCCCGCGAGAGACCATCAGGACGGCGTACCGGCAGGACAGCGCTCCCCGTGGGGCCTCGGCGGAGTCCACGAAGCTCGCCGCGGTGTCGCGCACCCGCACGCAGGGGCCTTCCAGGTCGTCGTCGCTGCCGGGTGCGCGGCAGGAATCGGGATCGTCGGCGGGCGCGAAGGCCACCGGGACCTTTCCCACCTCGCGCAGACGGATTCCGTCCGAGAGGGTGGCATCCAGGAGCCGCAGCAGCAACCGGGCCTGCACCGGATCCCGCAGCGAGCGGAACAAGGCCGCGCGGTCTCCCCAGACCTCGCCTCCCTGGACGTTTCGCGCGAGGTGCCGCCGCAGGAAGAGGGCATGCCTGGCGCGCACGGCCTGTTCCAGGCTGTCCACGAACAGGTCGAGCCCGGCGGTGTCCGGAAGCAGCGTGTCGCGGACCCCGCGGGCGGTGTCGGGAAGCAGGATCTCGTCGGGCAGCAGGGTGTCCGGGGTCTGGAGCGAGTCGCACAGGCGGGCGAAAGGCGGGAAAAGATTCTTGTCCAGCCGCCTCACTCCGGTGTCGAGGGCGAAGTAGTACCGCTCGCCATCCTCGCCGCAGGTCCATCCGGGGACGGATCGGCTCCGGTCCGACGCGCGGAACGCCCACAGGGAAGCGCCACGGGGGATGGAGAAGGGCCGCTCGAACAGGATCCGCCAGAGATTGTCCACTCCGGTGGAGAGGTGAGTCGCCCAGGGCAGGAAGGCGACCACCAGGCAGGCGAGCGCCAAGCGCAACGTCCGTTTCTTCCAGTAGCGCCCGAGCATGAGGCGTCAAGGATAGGTTCCGGGAGAGGCAGACGCTTCAGGAAGCCTTTCGGAATCCGGGGCGTTTCCGGTCGGCGGCGCACTCCATCAGGTACATGTTGATGAGCGATTGGTAGGGCATCCCGATTTCCTGCCCGAGGTCCTTGAAGTATTCGATGGCCTGGGTGTCGAGCCGGATGGAGATGGCCTTGCGAACCTTGGTGGCGTAGGGGTTCCTGCTGGCGTCCGCGAAATCGTATTCCGCTTTCATGATTTCCTCCGTCGGTACTGGGCGGTTTCCCTGCGTGTGGCTTTGCGACTCGAAATGATCCGGATCCGTTCCTCATCCTCGCGCTTGGTTCTTTCGCAATGCACAACGATCAGGATCCGCATCTTGTAGCTCGTGCCGAGCAGGACGAACCTCTCTTCATCGGTGGAGTGGTCGGGATCGGCGATCAACAAAGCATCGAAATCGTCGAACACGCTACGGGCCTCAAGAAACGAGACACCGTGCTTCTTCCAATTGAGGTCCGCCTTCGCAGCATCCCACTCGAAGTACATACGAAGTATATACACATCAAGAGTCGGAAGGTCAACTCGTGGCATGGCTTTCGCGGTCGAGAGATCGTCCAAGGACAAGAAAAGGGCGCCCGGGCGCAATGCCCGAACGCCCCGGAATCGGTTTTCGACGCGGTTCAGCGCGCGATGGGAAGCGCCCGCACCTCGCGCACGCCAGCGCTCTCCAGGACCAGGAAGGCCACCCCGGAATTGGGCGCCGCCAAGGTGCCGGACCGTTCACCGGCCACCACCGTCGCGCGGGACAGTACCCGTCCGTCGATCCCCACCAGCCGGACCACTCCACCCGCCTCCACGGCCCGGGAGCGGGTCCACGCGAGGTTCGAGCCCGAGCGCACGAGGGACCAGTTGGGGGCCGCCGCGGATGCCGTGCGGGGGGCGATGGCGGTGATGTTTGGCGTGGGGAATATCACGTTGAGTCCCGTGATGCGGGCAGCTTGGGCTGTATCGTACGTGTCCGCTCCGAAGACCACCCTGCCATCGTTGAAGTTCCAGAGTGTGTCGGAATCGACACGGATGTTGTCCAACCATACTTGCCCATGAAATGTTGGGTTCGCGATGAACTGGAAGAAAGTGGCCCCGATACTGTTCATTTCACTCGGTGCCACATAGCTTGAAAAATTGGCTTTGCATGTGGTCCAGGTGCTGTCGTTCATGGGCGTGCAGTAGACACCGGAGGCGTTCCAGGTGATGAAATTGTTCGTCTGGAACGCAGTGGTGACCTTGATCCCACCCGTGGCGGACTTGGGAACCAAGAGGTCGAAAGAAATCGAAGTCTTGGAGGAAAAGTCTTGCGCTGCTGTCAATTTGAGGGCGGGGACAATGGAGCTCAGGTCATTGTCGACGTTAACCGCCAATACGCCGTTTCCCGACTGCTTCACGCGAACCACATCTTTGATCTTGATTGCGGCGCTATCCTGCTTGAACATCGCCTTCAGGCCCGCGCCAGCAGTGGTGATGTTGCCCAACCACTTGTCCGTGCCGTCCCCGAAATAGCACCAGGGGAGGCCACCGGCATATCCGGAGTTGTGCAAGTACGTGAGCAGCGTGTCCTCCTTTGCGGCATCCTGGTTCTTCGAGCTGATCGCAGGGCTCCAGTCCCCAGCGGGGAATTCAGCCACTACCAGCGGCTTGTCCAGGTTCCAGTGCGAGAATGGCTTGGTGAAAGGACTGTTGCTGGTGCCATTCCAGCCGTAGTAGTGAACCATGTAGAAGTCCAGGGTGCCATTGGCGTCTCCACCCACGGCCTTCAGTGCCGAATCCGTGTAGTAATTCTTCTTGCCATCGGCGTTGGTGGTATAGTCAAAGGTGACCGAACCGTTGGAGACCAGGATTCCCGGAACAGCCCTGTGGATGGCTCCGGCGACCCGATTGATCACGGTTTGGATATTCGTTATCGTGATCCCGGAGTCAACTAGCCCCCAGTTGGTGGCATTGCCCGTGATCATCCCTTCTGGTTCGTTGAAGACCTCCCAACATAGGATGCCGGTATCGCTCCCTATCGCAGTGACCAGGGGGAGAACCGCGTTCTTCACATAGGCCGCGATGCCGGAATCCGTCTTGAGCAGCTTTGCGTTGTTGGCGATGCTCATCTGGTTCCAACTCCCCACCTGCCCTCCGGCCATCAAGTTGTGCGAAAGCAGATCGAGCACCAGCACCATGCCATTGCGGTTGGCAATGCTCAGCATGGATTTCACGTTGGAAACTGTCTTGGACCCCAGGCCGGAGACCAGCCCCGTGACACCATTGAATTTGGGATCGTTCGCGCCGTTGGTGGAAAGCCATACGCGCATGGTATTGCCGCCCGAATCGCGGACGTCCTGGATCGCTTGCTTGAAGGAGTTGGTATCCAGGGGTGCATCGCCCACATCGGTGCCGAAGTTGATCCAGGCCAGGTTCATGCCGGATACGAAAATCTTCCGGCCGCTGGGCAAGGTGATCCGGTTGGATGCGGGCATGGCTTGGGCCACGCCTGCAATCACGGCCAAGACCAACACGATCTTCTTCATGGGAGACTCTCCGATGTGGTGCATGCGATCGGGAGCCGCTCTTCTCGCCTCCCATTGGAGGGCATACGATAGCTAACCAGTCGCCAAAGTCGCTCGCCATTCACTCCACGTCGAGGAAAAACCACCGGCATGTGGGGTCCGGGGTGGCCATCTCGGAACCGACTCCAATATGGAATATTCATGGAATGTTCTTGACTTTATCTGCATCAGACCGTAGGTTCACCCGATGAGTGAAGACATCTACAACATCGCCGATTTCAAGAACCAGTTGGGAGAAGTCACCGCCCATTTGGAAGCCGGAGAGCCCCTCCTGCTCGCCAAGCGGAACGTACCCTTCGCCCGCGTCACACCTCTGGGCAAGCGGCCCAACAAGACGCAGATCGGCTTCGGCAAGAAGACCACCCGGATTTTGGGGGACGTGGTTTCTCCGGCCGCGCCCGAGTCCGACTACGAATGCTTGAACGGGGAATCCGTGGGGTGAAGCTCTTGCTGGACACCTGCGCCATCCTCCATCTGGCCGCCGAGCCCCACCGTCTGACCCCCGCCGCCCGCGAAGCCCTGCAGGATCCCGCGGCGGAGGTGAATGTCTCGGTCGTCTCCATCGCCGAACTGGCTTGCCTCTCCAACCTCCAGCGGATCGTGCTGGAGCCGCACTGGAAGACCTGGTTTCGCCGCGCTGTGGATCAAAACGGCTGGAACCTGATCGAGATCGACGCCCGCGTCGCCGAAGAAGCCTGGAGCCTCCCAGAAACGTTCCACCGCGACCCCTCCGACCGCCTGTTGGTGGCCACTGCCCGAATCCACCAGCTCATCCTGGTGACCTCCGACCAGCGGATCCTGGACTACCCGCATGTGGAATCGATGGGGTAGGGCGGAAACGAAGGCCGCGATTTGCTCTGGTTTGGCAAAATCATCACTGTATGCAGAGATATTCTAGCGCTTTATTGATATTGTTTCTGTATGATTGTTGAAGAGATGGTTCGGAAACCAATCCTGGACCAGTTGCGGCGTTACCATGGAACGCCCTTGATCAAGGCCCTCACGGGGATGCGGCGCGTGGGGAAAAGCGTGGCCATGCGCATCTGGCACGCGGAGCTGACCAGACGGTTCCCGGCGGCCGGCATCCTGCACGTCGACAAGGAATCTCCCGGCTGGGACCATGTCCGTGGCAAGGACGATCTGTGGCGCTTGGCGCACGAACTGCCCCAGGACCAGGAGCGGATCCTCCTGCTCGACGAGGTCCAAATGATCGAGGGGTGGGAACAAGCCGTCGCAGGGCTTTTGGCCGAAGGGTTCGAGATCGTCGTGACCGGATCCAACGCGCAGATGCTTTCTTCGGACCTGACCACCCTGCTCGCGGGGCGACACGTGGAACTGCCCGTCTGGCCATTGGGATTTTCCGAATTCCTGGAGATGCGCAAGCACCTGGGGCCGAAGCCGGAGGACCAGGAACGCGAGTTCCTTCGATTCCTCCGCTACGGCGGTCTCCCCGCGCTGCACCACTTCCAGTGGGATCACGAGATGGCGGCCCACTACCTGCGCACCGTGTTCGATTCCGTCCTGTTCCGCGACGTGATCCAGCGCCATCGCATCCGCAACACCGCCTTGCTGGAACGCGTCGCACGGTTCGCCTTCGACAGCGTGGGCAGCCCCCTCTCCACCAAGTCCATCGCGGATTTCATGAAGAGCCAAGGCATCCGGTCGGGCCAAGGCACCATCGAGGAGTACTTGGGATGCCTCGTGTCCGCCTACGGTCTCTGGCCGGTCCACCGGCTGGACATCCAAGGGAAACGGCTGTTGGAGTTCCATGGCAAGTATTACGCCGGCGACACCGGCTTGCGCAACGCCCTGTCGGGATTCCGGGAAAGCGACATCTCCAAGACTCTAGAAAACCTGGTCTTCCTCGAGTTGAAGAGACGCGGTTGCCAGGTGCATCTGGGCAAGATGGCCGAGTTCGAGATCGATTTCGTGGCCGAACGCGACGGCCTGCGCACCTACTACCAGGTGGCCTGGAAGCTCGACAACCCGGAGACCTTGGAACGCGAACTGCGTCCGCTCCGGATGGTTCGCGACAAGCACCCCTGCGTGGTGGTCAGCATGGACCCGTGGTTCAACGGCACGACGGACGGAATCCGTCATATCCGCGCGGAGGATTTCCTGCTGGGAACGGAGTGAAGTCGATGGGGCAGGGCTTGCTTTTCACACGATTTTCGTGTAAACCTGAGTCATGACGTCCCATTTCACCTTGACGATTGAGGAGTCGTTGCTCGTGGAGGCCCGTCGCAAGGCATCTGCCGAGAACACATCCCTCAACGAACTGTTCCGGAAATGGCTTCAGGAGTATGTCTCCGATCCCCATTCCGGAACCTCTTACCAGCACCTGCTGGGCCAGTTGGAATACGCGGTTGCGGGCAGGCATTTCGCCCGCGACGAACTCAATGCCCTGTCCTGAGCGCGCCACTGCTCCTCCGGCACCGGGGCCGGGTGTGCAGGTCAGTGGATAACTTGGACTTGAACTTCAATTGCGAATACATCGAATTCCTGCGCGACTGGGCGCCGAATACGTCGAATCAGGCTGATATATCAAACCAAATGTTTTTGGTTTATTGGCCAGAACTTCGCTTGGCAAGAAAACCCAACTTTCGTAACTCATCACATAAGAGCCATTGGGAGTTATGAAACTTCCATAAAGGTTCCCCCCAGTTAGATAGGCATGGCTGCCCCCCACTCCAAAGGAAGAAAATGCACTATCGCGACGCAGACCGTAAGTAGAATCAGATGATCCTGTCGGCATTGTCGCGATAAACAACTTTGTCCACTCCGTATGTGCGGCAATGTGCCATCCCGAAGGGCAAACTCCTTGGGCAGGAGCATTGTATAAAGCAGTATTGTATTCGGCCCCATAAGTAAACGCCTGAATCGTTGAGTACAGAATCCCAGCCGACTCACATCCAAAGCCGGGGCAGGTGAAGGTCGTATCCGGGGTGTTCCTCGTCGAATCCCGCATATTGCTCCGCATCCACACCTTTCCATCCGGCATCCTGCGGGCGCGATACGAATTTCCCTGCGCATCCAGCACGGTGTCCACCAGTTGCAGGGCCTGGACGCTGGACCAAGCAGAGGTGTCCACGCCGCCGTTGGCCGTGCCCCCGTTGTCGTGGGCGCGGATCCGGAAACCGATGCCGACCGAGGTGTCCAATTTGGCCGAGACGTGCAGCGTCCCGGTGCTGTCCATGTTCAAGGATGTCAGGTAGACGGAATCCATCGCATTCGCCAACTGGAGATCGTAGTGGCCGGTCTGGCTCGGGGTCGCGTCATCCCACACCGCTGCCGCCAACGCGAAGGTCTGCGTTCCCTTCCAAGTGGTTGCGAGAAGGGTCGGCGACTTCAAGGTCAACACGGGTGCGTGGTTGATGGGATTCACCGTCAGGATCAAGCTGTCCACTGCGGTGGCGCCCAAACTGTCCGTCGCGGTGAAGACCACCCTCACGGTTCCCCAGCGATGGGCCAGCGGGTGCAGCGTGATGTTTCGCGATGAGCCCCCGGAGAAGGTGGCGAAGACGCTGTCCTCGGGAAGGATGGTACTGTCGGAACTGGTCCAGGTCAGGGAGAGGTTGGCGGGCGAGGTTTCCTGGTCGGACACCGTGGTAGCCCCCACGGTCACGGGCTGGTTCTCCCAGGTGGAGAGGGCGTGGGTGGGAAGGATCAGGGTGGGCGGCTGGTTGAAGTAGATGGAGCTTGCCTTCCACGCGGAGTAGCGGTTTCCCGGGTCTACCGAGTCGTTGTCC
>Ga0181516_10000167_pt1 | contig 69624 bp, 65 predicted proteins | sample PEATcosm2014_Bin_25_FD_121104 | JGI IMG/M metagenome (GOLD analysis project Ga0181516, IMG submission 121104) | Peatland microbial communities from MTU Mesocosm Facility, Houghton, MI, USA - PEATcosm2014_Bin01_10_metaG | ecosystem: Environmental > Terrestrial > Soil > Wetlands > Peat | place...
CACCGCCAGCCGTTCCGGCCGAACCGCCGCTCCCGATTACCAGGTCGCCCGTGGCCAATCTGTTTGTCCATCCCCTGCTCGCCTTCCCCGAAAAGGCGTTCCTCCCCGGCAAGGACCAGTCGCGCATGGACGAGTGGTTCGTGACCGTCGATGAGTTCCGCCGGGCCCTGGAATCGCTGGAGGCCAAGGGGTACATCCTGGTCAAGCCCTCGGAGGTGTTCTCGATCACCGCCATGGGCGTATCGTTCAACACGCTCGACCTGCCCGAGGGACGAAAGCCTCTCATCCTGTCGATGGACGACCTGAACTACTACCCCTACATGAGGGCCAACGGCACGGTGTCGCGGCTTATGGTCGACGACGCGGGGCAGCTGATCGCCCGCACAGCCCTCAGGGGCGGAGGCTTCCGCGACGACCTCGACCGCGAGGTGCCCCAGGTGCTCGAGGCCTTCTTAGCCTCTCACCCCGACTTCTCGTTCCACGGAGCCCGCGGCTTGATCGGTTTGACGGGCTACTGCGGCATCCTGGGCTGGCCCACCCAGGAGGCGCCAGGGCCCGATCTGAAAGAGGCGCAGGACGGAGCGATCAAGGTGGTGAACACCCTCAAGGCCATGGGCTGGGAGTTTGCGAGCCACAGCTACGCGCACCGCTCCAAGCGGGTGCAGAACCTCGCCGCCTGGACGTTGTCGGAAGCGCGGTGGAAGGCCGAGGTCGAGCCGCTGATCGGCCCGACGCCGTTCTACATCTTCCCCTTTGGGGAACCCTGGTACAAGGATCCGGGCCGCTGGGCGGTCATGAAGGGCTACGGGTTTCAGGTGTTCTTCGGGGTGGAACCCACAAGCAACCTGAGGTGGAAAGACGGGCTGCCCATCCTGGGCCGCGTGCCCCTCGACGGGCGGGGCCTCAGGCACCGCTTCGGCCTGCTGACTCCCTTCCTCGACGCCCGCACCGTTTGGGATCCGCTTCGTCCCCCCACCATGAAGTATTAAGCCGCCCTGCATTAGCGTGCCCCTTTCCTGTCCCCTGGTGCTAAACTTGTGACAGGAGGCTGGTCATGGGCGGTGAACGCATCCTGATCGTCGAGGACGAGTCGGATCTCGCCTCGGCTCTCGAGGACCGTCTGACGCGCGAGGGCTACAGTGTCACCCTGTGCCACGGCGGGGTGGAGGGCGAGAAACAAGCGCTGGCCGGCCAACACGACGCCCTCATCCTCGAACCCAGGCTGGCCGACCGCGACGGCTTGACCATGAGGCGGCACCTTCGCCATGCGGGCCTGACCCTGCCCATCCTGTTGCTGCCGGCCCGGTCGGCCCGGTTGGAGAAGGGCGTGCTCGTCACCAGGCTGGCGGCCCTGCTGAGGCGGGTGCTGCCGTCGGTGGCCGGCACCGACGCCGTGCGCGCCTTCGGCCCCTACCGCATCGACGAAACCAGGCACGACGCGTACTTCAACGGACGGCCCCTCCACCTCCACCCCCAAGAGTACAGGCTGCTCCTGTACCTGGCCGACCACCCCAACCGCGTCCTTGACCGCGATGAGATCCTCGACCAGGTCTGGGGCTACGAGTCGGACACCACCACGCGCACCGTCGACGTCCACGTGGCCAAACTGAGGCGGCGCCTAGGGGAGTCCGAGCTGCCCCGGCACATCCGCACCGTCCGAGGCCGGGGCTACGAATTTCGTCCAGAATTATGAATCCCTATTAAATTTATCCGTCCTAACTCTTGATCTTTTGCCGAAAACTGAGCATCCTTGTCATGTTAGTGGCCACCGACAAAGGATTCTGACATGACTGCTTGGCGAAGTTTCACCTCGGGCGTCTGGACCGACAAGGTCGACGTCCGCGACTTCCTTCAGAAGAACTATACCCCCTATGGGGGCGCTTCGGACTTCCTGTCCGGGCCCACGGAAAAGACCCGCGCGCTGTGGAAAGCCCTCTCGGTTCTGCTGGCCGACGAACGCAAGAAGGGCGTGCTCGACGTGAGCGCCGACGTTCCGGCTTCGATCACGTCCCACGGCCCCGGGTACATCGACCGCACCCTCGAGACCATCGTCGGCCTGCAGACCGACGCGCCTCTCAAGCGCGCGATCATGCCCAACGGCGGCCTGCGCATGGTCGAGACCGGCCTCGAGGCGTACGGCTTCCACCTGGGCGCCGGGCTCCACGAGATCTGGACCAAGCACCGCAAGGACCACAACCAGGGGACCTTTGACGCCTACAGCCCCGAGATTCTGGCCTGCCGGAAGAGCGGCGTCATCACGGGGCTCCCCGACGCCTACGGCCGCGGCCGGATCATTGGCGACTACCGCCGGGTGGCGCTGTACGGCACCGACTTCCTCGTCGCGGAAAAGAAGCGCGACAAATCGTTCACCGACTCGGTGGAGTTCAGCGAAGAGGTGATCCGCGAGCGGGAGGAGCTGAGCGAGCAGATCCGCGCCCTGGGCGAGCTCAAGGCCATGGCGGCCACCTATGGCTTCGACGTGGGCCGGCCCGCCGAGACCGCCGCCGAGGCCGTGCAGTGGCTGTACTTCGCCTACCTGGGCGCCATCAAGGAACAGAACGGCGCCGCCATGAGCATCGGCAGGGTGAGCACCTTCCTCGACGTCTACCTGGCCCGGGACCTCGCCGAGGGCGTCATCGACGAGGCGGGGGCCCAGGAGCTCATCGACCAGCTTGTGATCAAACTGCGCATCGTGCGCTTTCTGCGCACCCCCGAGTACGACCAGCTGTTCAGCGGCGATCCCACCTGGGTGACCGAGAGCATCGGCGGCATGGGCGAGGACGGCCGCACCCTGGTCACCAAGACCAGCTTCCGCTTCCTCCACACGCTGTACACCCTCGGACCGGCCCCCGAGCCCAACCTCACTGTGCTGTGGTCGCTGGAGCTCCCCCGGGGGTTTAAGGACTTCTGCTCCAAGGCAAGCATCGACACCAGCAGCATCCAGTATGAAAGCGACGACTTGATGCGCTCGCAGTGGGGCGACGACTACGCCATCGCCTGCTGCGTCTCGGCCATGCGGGTGGGCAAACAAATGCAGTTTTTCGGCGCCCGGGCCAACCTGGCCAAGGCTCTGCTGTACGCCATCAACGGCGGCCGCGACGAGAAGACGGGTGCCGTGGTGGCCCCAGGCTTCCAACCCGTGGCGGGCGACGTCCTGGTCTACGACGAGGTCATCGCCAAGTTCGACGCCATGATGGAGTGGCTGGCCGCCACCTACGTGAAGGCGCTGAACTCCATCCATTACATGCACGACAAGTACCACTACGAGCGCCTTGAGATGGCGCTGCACGACCGCGAAATCCACAGGACCATGGCCTGCGGCATCGCCGGCCTGTCGGTGGCCGCCGACAGCCTGTCGGCCATCAAGTACGCGAAGGTCACGCCCATCCGCGACGCCACCGGGCTCGTCGTGGACTTCGGCATCGAGGGCGAGTTCCCCATGTACGGCAACAACGACGACAGGGCCGACGACCTGGCGGTGTGGCTTGTCGAGGCGTTCATGGCCAAGATTGCCAAGCACAAGACTTACCGCAACTCGGTGCCCACCCAGTCTGTGCTCACCATCACGAGCAACGTCGTCTACGGCAAGAAGACCGGCAACACCCCCGACGGCCGGCGCGCCGGCGAGCCCTTCGCCCCGGGCGCTAACCCCATGAACGGCCGCGACCGCAGCGGGTTCCTGGCCGCCGGCGCCTCGGTGGCCAAACTCCCCTACGAGGCCGCCCTCGACGGCATCAGCTGGACGGCCTCGGCGACCCCCTCGGCGTTCGGCAGCACCCTGGCCGACCGCGTGGCCAACCTGAGCACCTGCCTCGACGGCTTCTGCGCGAGCCACGGCTTCCATATGAACGTGAACGTGCTCAACCGCGAAACGCTGATGGACGCCATGGAGCACCCCGAAAACTACCCCCAGCTCACGATCCGGGTGTCGGGCTACGCTGTCAACTTCGTCAAACTCAACCGGGAACAGCAGCTGGACGTGATCAACCGCACGTTCCACGTGAAGGTGTGAGGTGAATACCCCACACCAACCTGGAACGCCGCGACGCGGAAATGGGGCCCCGCTTCGGGGCGACGCCGCTGCGCGGCTTACGCCCGGAGTCTTGCATAGCAAAACTCCTAGGCGACATCGGCGTGAGCTGGTTCGCCGGGATCGTTCAGCCCTGTTCGCTCCGGCGCCGCATTCCTGGGTTGGCACGCCACTGAACCCGTGGGCCATCGCTCACGGGCGAGGGGGTAGATTCTGATGGAAAACACGGATCTCGGTAGAAGGCCGTTGGTTGGCGCACCCGCGACGGGACGGCGGACGGGGACCCGGCACCCGCACCTGGGGGACAGGCTTACCCTGCCTGGGTTTGTGCACTCGGTGGAGCGCGGGGCCACGGTGGACGGGCCCGGGGTCCGGTACCTGATCTTTTTGGCGGGGTGCGCGTTCCGGTGCCTGTACTGCCACAACCCCGACACGTGGAAGGCTTGGTCGCACCAGAAGAAGAGCCTGGCCGAAGTGGTGGAGGACATCGGGCGCTACCTGCCCTACCTGCGCCGGGGCGGCGGGTTGACCGTGTCTGGCGGCGAACCCCTGGGCCAAGCCACCTTCGTCGGGGCGCTTTTCGAAGAGGTGAAGGACCGCTGGGGGCTCCACACCGCGCTCGACACCCAGGGCAACCTGGGCGGCCGGGTCGACGACGCGTGGTTCGACAGCGTCGATCTGCTCCTGCTCGATATCAAGCACCTGGACGACGGGCGCCACCGGGCGCTTACGGCCTTCCCCGTGGAACCGACCCTTGAGTTTGCCAGGCGAATGGCGCGGCTAGGCAAGCCGATGTGGATCCGCCACGTGGTGGTTCCCGGGTGGACCGACAACCTCGACCACGCGGGGCGGCTTGCCGACTTCGTGACCACTCTACCAAGCGTCGAGCGGGTGGAACTGCTCCCCTTCCACCAGCTGGGCGCACAGAAGTGGAAGGAACTCAACTTGGAATACAAGCTTGCCGACACCTTGCCGCCCACCGACGGGGTCATGGAGAGCCTTCGGGGCGTGTTCCGCCAGCGCGGGCTGACGGTCTACTGACCCGCCCTTTTCCAGAACCAGAGCGCCATCAGCATGACGCCGTGGTTGTACTCGCCCTCGCCTACCTGGGCTAGAACATCTTCGACGGGCCTCAGGCCCACGCGGACGAACTCGTGTTCGTCGAGCTTCATGGTCCCGGAGTTGGAGAGGCCCTCGGCCCGGAACGTCGACACCGAATTGGTCATGAACGAGGGGTTGGGGTTGGTGCACCCCAGCAGGGTCAGCGAGCGCGCCGACCAACCCGTTTCCTCCTCCAGTTCCCGGGCCGCCGCAGCGGCGGGGTCCTCGCCCTTGTCGACCATGCCGCCGGGGAACTCCCACACAGCGCGGCCCAGGCCGTGGCGGAACTGGCGGACCATCAGGAAACACTCGCGCCCCGCGGCGTCGGGAATGACGGCGATCACATTGGCCCAGTCGGGCGCATCGACGAGGACGAAGCGTCCCTCGGCGCCGCCGGGTCCGCGCCTGCGCGTTTCCTTCAGCGAGAAGACCCGAGTGGGGTACACCGTCTTAGTCTCCAGGGTCTCGAAGTCGAGGTCCTTGTCCATGGGGCTCACTCCGCCGAAGGCTTGGCGGCCGGCGCCGGGTGGGCCGGAGGTTCGGGGATGACCTCGACGGGGGGCTTTTCCTCGTCGATGGCTGAGTCGGGGTTGGGGTGCTGCACGTAGTCGGGGAACGGTCCGTACAGGACGAGCACGCGGCCCTGGGCAAGGAGCTTGCGGTTGGCGTCGCGCGAGAGGATGCGGTCCCAGTCGCCCTGGGCCAGGACAAGGTCACCGGGCCTGGCGCCCCAAACGCCCCGGGCGACGATGCGCAGGGGGTCGAAACCGATGCGGTCCCTCCACCTGTCCTCGTTGAACTTCCCAAGGCTGAACCCGGCCTGACCCCAGGTGCGCGTCAGGTTCGGGTCGCTCATCGACGGGTCGAAGATGATTTCGCCGCGGGGGTTGAGCAGCCGGAAGTTCACCGACGGGATCCACTGGGCCTTGAGGCCCGTGCCCAGCCAATCGAGGTCGCCCATGGCGAAGATCACCAAACCCGAAAAATCGCGCGAAGGGGCCCAGGCAATCATGGGGGGAACGGGGTTGGGTTCTTTAACGTCATTCAAGAGCGGGACTAGGCCCGCCCACAGGTTCGCCGACCAGACCATCTCAAGGGACGAGTAGGCGTCGTCGACCCGGCTCGAGACAAACTTCAGGTTTTCGCCCAACTGCGCCACGCCGGCCTCCACCGCCGGGTCGGCGGCCATGACTTCGGCCAGGGTGCGGCCCGAGGACACCGGAAGGTTGCCCGCCCGCCGGACGAACTCTTCCTGCACGTGGCGCTGGGCCTCCTGCTCGGCCAGGTACCGCCGCTTGGGTGGAGTGGCGTCGGGGTCGGGGGGCAGCGGCGTCACCAGGGTCAGCGTGAACACCCCCTGCTCCCAGTCCCACGAGCCCTGCGAGGTGACCGAGGCCGCCCAACCGGGGCACGCCAGCATCGCCATCGCGACGAGAAGCGCTGCCTTAGCCACGACCCGAACCCCTGTACGGGCCCACGTCTTTGAGCGCGGCGATCACAAGGTTCTGGCCGATCTTGAGCAGGGAGGGCCTGAGGCCCGGGTTGTCTCGTTCGATCATGGCGGTGCTGACCCCGTACCATTGGGCGATTTCCGAAAGCGTATCGCCTTTCTTGACCGAGTACAAGTAATACTGGATGAGCTTGAGGCCGGGGTCTTGGAGCGCCTGCCGGAGGGGCTCGGCCCAGTCGGGTTTGACCTTCAGGTCGTAGCCGTCGGGGAGCACGGGGGTCAGGTGGTACACCAGCTCGCGGTTGGCGGCCAGCAACTCATCCACGGGCACCGAGGCGGCCTTGGCCAGCAGCCTCAGGTCGACCATGCGGTCGATGTGGACTCTGTCCCACTCGGGCGTCGCGTCCCACACGGCCGGCAGGCCGTACTCGTCCCAGTGGGCCGATATTTTGGCCAGGGCGAGGAGCTGCGGAACGTACCCCGCCGTCTCGCGGGGCAGGACGCCCTTGTCGAGGAGCTTCCAGTAGTCCTTTTCGCCCTTGGCCCGGCGGACGATGCCTTCGATTTTGCCGACCCCGGCGTTGTAGGCCGCCAGCGCCAAGTACCAACTGCCCAGGCGGTTGTAGTTGTAGCGCAGCTTGGCCATGGCGCCCTCGGTGGACTTCCAGAAGTCGCGCCTCTCGTCGACGTACGGGTTGATATGCATGCCGTAGCCGCCCACGCTGTTCTTCATGAACTGCCACAGTCCCGCAGCGCCGGTGCGGCTGGTGGCGCCCGGGTTGAACCCCGACTCCACCGCGGCCAGCCAAAAGAACTCGGGCGGCATACCGGCCTCTTCGATCTTGGTGTGGAGGAAGTCGCGGTAGGGCTTGGCCCTCTCGAGGCTGGCGAGGACCCAGTCGCGCCCCGGGCCAAGGTAGTACGAGAGCGCCTGGTCGATCAGCCTGTGTGAGACCGCCGGCAGGGTGCCCACGTCGGGCGGCGTCAGATCCCCCTCAGGGGGCAGCGCCGCCGATTGGAAGGGCACGTCGGGCGGCAGGGGAACCTCGGTGACCGCGGGAACAGCGGCACCCGCGGCCGCAACCTCCACGGGGGCATCCGCAAAAGCGGGACCCGCAAGGACGACCAGGGCGAGGCAAAGCCCACGGCCGAAGGCCAGCAGGCGGTGTCCGCCGGAGCTCAAAGTTTTTCTCCGAAGAAGAGCCCTGCCCACTCCCAGGCCCCGTTCAGGTCGGGGTCGGCGGGGTATTCCACCCGGCGGAAGTAGAAGTACCAGGTGGGGATGCGGTAGTTCCAGCCCGTGCTTCTCAGGTACGCCTCGGACTCGTTGGAACTGTCGTCGAGCTTGTCGGCGAAGTGCACGTCGGTGCCCGAGCCGTAGTTGGCCTGGCGCACCAGTTCACTGAGGAACTGGCGGATGTCGAAGGCCTCCGACAGGGTGTCGGTCACGTCGTTGTTGTCCCAGCTGACCGCGAAGAAACCGACCTTGGCCCGCAGGGTCTCCATGGTGTTCGTGTCGTTGCTGAGGATGGCCTTCTCGACCTGGCCTATGAGTTCCGACAAGTCCTGGCGGATCCAAGCCCTGTCGGTGAGCGAGAGGTCGACCAGCGAATGGACCCGGCTGGCGGCCTTGGGCTCGCCGGGCACCGTCGGGTCGGAGAACTTGAGGAAGGCGTTGTAGGCCGACTGCGCGTCGTCCCATCGTCCCAGGGACTCGGAGGCCCGGCCCCAATTGTAGAACAGGTCGGGCGTCGTCATTTTGTACCGGAAGCGGGCGTTGAGCTCCTCGAAAACCGCGCGCTTGGCCGACGGCCTTGTTTCGAGGGGGATGAGCTGCATCAGGCACTGGTAGTGGATGGACTCGCCGTTCTCGACAAGGTCGGGGTAGCCCGTGAGGATGCGCCTGTAGTAGGCGCGGGCCAGGGGGAGTGAACCCTCGGTCCTGTAATTCTCGGCCACCTCGTACAGATAGTGGGCCGCAAACGGGTCGGTGGGGTTTTGAGCAAGGTAGGTGGTCAGCAGGAGGTTGATGCGGTCGATCTCGCCCTGGGACTTGAGCTGCTGCGTGATCTGCTGCAAAAGGGTGAATCGGGTGGCTCCGGGTTGCGATTCCCGGCTCAGCAGCTGGAACAGCGACCGCAGCGAGGCCTTCTGATCGGCGTTGCCGACAACGAAGAAATCTTCCCGCGTCCCGGACTGAACGATGAAAAAGGCAAGCAGGAGGGCCGCCAGGGTGGGGAGGAGGGAGAGGAGCCGTCTCATCGCGAGGATTCTACCACAACTCGCCCGAAGCGAAAACCACGGTGGCCGAGCGGGCGCCAGAACGGGTCCCTCGCTTCGGGTGCCTGGACCCCTCACTAGTCCTCGTCGCGCCTTTGGCGCTCCTGCGGGAGCATGCCGTCCGGTGGACGGCGTGCAACCACGGTCAGGCGGGCAACGGCACGCCGGTGGCCGAAGGCCAGACCGTGGTGAAAGGCCCGCCCAGTGTCCCATTCTGGCGCCCGCTCGCCTCCGCAACGCTTCGGCCGGTTGTTCGCGGGGCGTTGGAGCATGGAGTTCCGCGGTGCGGAACTCCAGGGCGATATCGGCGCCAGCCGATTCGCCCGGCACGCCGGTGGCCGGAGGCCAGGCCGTGGTGATTGCCGGGGCTTCACCGGCCCAAAAACGGCACCCCGGAGGGGCCCGCCCCCGTCGTGTGGGCTCGACTGGACTTGGCGGAGGCTGGGGCGCCGGCAGGCTGGCCCCCGAATGCTCCCACAGGGCAGGGCGTCCTGCGGACGCCCTGCAGCCACGGTCAGGCGGGCAACGGCCCGCCGGTGACAGAATGTCAGACCGTGGTGAAAGCCACCGATCTCCTCACGACTGCGCGAGGTGCCTGGAGGGCGGCCGAAGGCCGGTTCTTTTGCGAAGCAAAAAACCGGAGCAAAGCGAAGCCCGGAAGGGACCGACCCCGGGGACCGGGGCCGCATTCGTTGGCGCCCCGGGTCCGGAGGTGGGACGCCGCCAAGAGGGGGGCCGAATGATCCCGCAGGAGCGGAGCGACGAGGACTAATGAGGCCCTCCTCTTGGCGAAGCTGGGACCCGCCTCCGGACCCGGGGCGTTTGACTTTGCAGCTCCCGGTCCCCGGGGTCGCGCCCCTCCTTACCCCACGACCGATCCGTACCAACTTCGACCGTTACGTCCAAAGACAGGAACGGAGAGTGGCCGCACGATAAGCCTGTTCATCAAAAATCCTAAGGAGGATTGCATATGAAAAAGGTACTCTTCGCAGTACTAGCCCTGGCTCTTCTGGTCACGGGCGGATTTGCCCAGGACAAGAAGCTGACGATCGGCTTCAGTCAGGTCGGGGAAGAAGGCGCTTGGCGCGATGCTGAAACCGCCGACGTGAAGGCCGTGGCCGCCGAGCGCGGGATCGACCTTAAGTTCAGCGACGGTCAGGAGAAGCAGGAGAACCAGATCAAGGCCATCCGCTCGTTCATTGCCCAGAAGGTCCAGGGGATCATCCTGGCGCCCATCGTTGAAACGGGCTGGGAGCCGGTCCTGAAGGAAGCGAAGGCTCACCATATTCCCGTGGTGCTGCTTGACCGCAACATCAAGGTCTCGGACCCCACGCTGTACACGACCTTCATCGGCTCAGACTTCATCAAGGAAGGCAAGCGGGTGGCCGACTGGGTGGGCAAGGCGACCAACGGCAAGGCCAACATCGTCGAGCTCCAGGGCACCGTCGGAGCCGGGCCGGCCATCGACCGCCAGAAGGGCTTCGCCGACGAAATCGCGGCCAAGTTCCCCGGACTCAAGATCATCAAGAGCCAGTCGGGCGACTTCAACCGGGCCGGCGGCAAGCAGGTCATGGAAGCCTTCCTGAAGAGCGACGGCGACAACATCAACGTGGTGTACTCGCACAACGACGACATGGCCGTCGGCGCCATCCAAGCCATCGAGGCCGCGGGTAAGGTTCCCGGCAAGGACATCTTGGTCGTTTCGATCGACGGCGTCCACGACGGGTTCCAGAACCTGCTCGACGGCAAGGAAAACTACATCGTCGAGTGCAATCCCCTGCTGGCGAACAAGGCCTTCGACGCCATAGCCCGGGCCGTGATCGGCGAGACCCTCCCCAAGTGGACGGTTCAGGACGACGCTGCCTTCGACCAGGCCGCCGCCGCCGACTTTGGCATCGCCAACCGCAAGTACTGAGGAAAACATGAAAGAATCCACTCCGTTTCTTCTTGACGCACAACGAGTTAGCAAGACTTTCCCGGGTGTACGGGCCTTGGTCGGAGTGGATTTCTCTCTTCGAAAGGGAGAGGTTCACGCCCTGATGGGTGAAAACGGCGCCGGCAAGTCAACACTGATCAAGACCTTGACAGGGGTCTATAGGAGGGAAGAGGGAGAGATCCTTCTCGACGGGATCTCGATCGACTTCAAGGCCCCCTACGAAGCACCCGAGGCCGGGATCAGCACGGTCTACCAGGAAGTGAATCTGATCCCCACCCTGACCGTAGCCGAAAACCTGTTCCTGGGGCGTCAGCCCATGACTCTTGGGCGCATCGACTGGCGAAAGCTGAACCGGCGCGCGAAGGAGGCTCTGGGCCGCCTCGACCTTGACCTTGACGTAAGCCTGCCCCTTTCGGCCTATTCGATCGCCATCCAGCAGATGGTCGCCATCGCCCGGGCCGTGGACATCGAGGCGAAGGTTCTGGTTCTTGACGAGCCTACCTCGAGCCTCGACGTAAAGGAATCGGCCAGGCTTTTCGACATCATGAGGCGGCTCAAAGAGCAGGGCCTGGGCATCGTGTTCGTCACTCATTTCTTGGACCAAGTGTACGAGGTATCGGACAGGATTACGGTGCTCCGCAACGGCAGCCTGGTGGGAGTCTGGAACGCGGCGGATCTGCCGAGGGTTGAGCTTGTGTCGAAAATGATGGGCAAGGAACTTCGGGCCTTGGAAGGGACGACCCGAGGCCCCGGCGCCGGCGAAGCGGACAAGGAAGGGCTGCTGCGCACCAAGGGCCTGGGACGAAAGGGTGCGATCCACCCCCTTAACCTGGAACTCAAGGCGGGTGAAATCCTCGGCCTTGCCGGACTGCTGGGTTCGGGCCGCACCGAGACCGCCGAGACGATCTACGGCATAGCCCAGGCCGACGAGGGCTGCGTTGAGATCGACGGCGTCAACCGGGTGCTCAAGAGCCCTCGCGACTCCCTGAAGCTGGGCTTTGGCTACTGCCCCGAGGACAGGAAGGTGTCGGGGGTGATTGACGAGCTGAGCGTGCGCGAGAACATCGTCCTGGCGCTCCAGGCAAAGCAGGGCGTGCTGCGCCGCCTGGGCCGCAAGGCCCAGCTTGAAATCGCCGACCGCTTCATCAAGAGCCTGGGGATCGCGACACCGAGCGCTGAACAGAAGGTGAAGCACCTTTCGGGGGGCAACCAGCAGAAGGTCATCCTGGCCCGGTGGCTGGCGGCCCATCCCCGGCTGCTCATCCTCGACGAACCCACCCGCGGCATCGACGTCGGCGCCCGCACCGAAATCCAACGGACCATCCTCAAGCTCGCCGAGGAGGGGATGTCCATCCTCTTCATCTCGGCCGAACTCTCCGAGGTGGTGCGCTGCTGCAACCGCGTCGCTGTTCTACGCGACAGGCACAAGATCGGCGAGCTCCACGGCGCCGACATCACCGAGTCGGCCCTGATGGCCACGATCGCCCAAGGATAACCTATGCAACGCTCCAACGTGCTCTACGCCTTGATCGCCCTGGGGCTGATCCTGGTCTTCGACTTTTTTTTCACCCCGGGGTTCTTCACCCTCGAGATCAAGAACGGCCACCTGTTTGGCTCCCTGGTCGATATCGTGTTCCGTGCCTCACCGGTCATGATCATGGCCGTGGGCATGACCCTGGTCATTGCGACCAAGGGCATCGACATCTCGGTGGGGTCAGTCGCCGCCATCGCGGGAGCCCTGGCCGCCGTGCTGGCCGCCAAGGCGGGCGCACCGCTGTGGCTCGTGGTCAGCGCGCCCCTCGTGCTGGCGCTGGTCTTCGGGGCGTGGAACGGCATCATGGTGGCGCTATTTGGCATACAGCCCATCGTGGCCACCCTCATTCTGATGGTGTGCGGCCGCGGCATCGCCGAGCTCATCACCGACGGCAAAGTTCAAACGTTCACCAACCCGGGGCTGGAGTTTGTGGGTAACGGCTTCTTTTCCGGGGTGCCCTTCTTCATCACAGTCGTGCTGCTGGTAGTCTTGGTGACCTGGCTGGCCACCCGCCGCACGGCCCTGGGGCTGTTCATCGAGTCGGTGGGCATCAACGCCCGGGCCTCCACGGTGACGGGGCTTCCCACGAAACTTGTCACCTTTTCGGTGTACCTCGCCACGGGCCTGTGCGCGGGTTTGGCCGGGCTGTTTTATTCCTCGGAAATCAAGGCCTCGGACCCGTCCAACGCGGGCCTGTTCACCGAGCTGGACGCGATTCTTGCCGTGGTCATCGGCGGCACCTCGATGGACGGCGGCCGCTTCTTCCTGGGCGGCACCCTCGTGGGCGCCCTGGTCATGCAGTCGCTGACCACCACCATTCTGACCTTCGGAGTCCCCGTCGAGGGGACTCTTGTGCTCAAGGCCGGGGTCGTGTTCGCCATCTGCTTCCTTCAGTCCAAGGAGTTCCGCCAAGGCCTCTTTCAACTCTTCGTCCGCACCAGGAAGGCATCATGAACCGCATCTTCAACCCCCGCTACATCTCGGTCTACGCAACCATCGGTGTTTTCCTCCTGCTGTACATCTCTTCGGGGCTGGCCTTTCCGGGGTTCTTCGGGCCCGAGGTCTTCTTCAACTTCTTTACTGACAACGCTTTCCTCGGCATCATCGCGGTTGGCATGACGTTCGTCATCCTTACCGGAGGTATCGACCTGTCCGTAGGCTCGATGATCTCGCTGTCGGGGATGATGACGGCCACCATGGTCGAAAAGATGGGCATGCCGCCGCTGGCGGTGTTTCCCCTGGTACTCCTGGTGGGGTGCCTGTTTGGGCTGGGGATGGGGGCGCTCATCCACTTCTACAAGGCACCGCCGTTCATCGTCACCCTCGGGGGCATGTTCCTGGCCCGGGGCATTGGCCAGCTGATCAGCCTCCAGGCCATCCCCATCTACAACCCGTTCTTCACGAACTTCATCGGCTTCGGCATCCCCCTGCCCTTCGGCGGCACCCTTACGAGCCTGGCCATCATCTTCATTGTCGTCTTCTTGGCCGGGCTCTACCTCGCCCATATGACGAAGTTCGGCAGAACCGTCTACGCCATCGGCGGGTCGTCAGTTTCAGCCGAATTGATGGGCCTGCCCGTGGGCCGGACCAAGCTGCTGGTCTACGTGCTGTCGGGCTTTTGCTCGGCGCTGGGCGGAATTGTCTACACGATGTATACCAGCGCGGCGTACGGCTTGGCGGGTTTGGGGGTGGAACTGGACGCCATCGCCGCGGTGGTCATCGGGGGGACCCTGATCACCGGCGGTGTGGGGTTTGTGGCGGGCACCCTGTTTGGGGTGCTCATCCTGGGCGTGATCCAGAGTTTCATCACCTTTCAGGGAAGCCTGAGCTCCTGGTGGACGAGGATAGCCATAGGGCTGCTGCTTCTCGGGTTTATTCTCCTCCAAAAGCTCTTCAGCCGGATCAAGGTCCGGGCCAAAGAGGCCCCGGCGGCTAACCCGGGCGCGGTAGGGTCCCAGGGACAGGCCCGGATGAGTTAACATTGATTCGGTGCTTCGACTGACTGAGAGTCCAGGATTGTTGGTTCGTCCTAGGGGGAATATTGATGCGTCTTAACTTGCGAACCAGACTCTCGATCGCTTTCGGCCTCGTGGCGGTGATCCTTGGGGCTTTTGGACTGGTGGCGCTCGAGACGCTGGCGAATTCGTTGGGCCGCTTGGACTCGATGCTCCAGGTCACGACAACGGCCAATCAAATTTCAGTTTTGGCGGGCAACTCGAGCGTCGGGCCAATCAAGGACCTTCAGAATTTCAGCGTGGGTGACCAAAAGGCTGGCGACAGGGTGAAGGTTGCGGTCATCGACCTCGGCTCCTCCATCGAACTTCTGAGGGGATTGCTGCCGACAAAAGCAGAGCGTGATTCGCTCGACGGGCTGGCCAATATGGTCGAGTCGGTCCGCGAAGACTTCAACAAATGTCTGGACGGAATCCGCAGGGACTCGGGGATTCTCCTCGCTGGTTTCTTTTGGGGAACGGCGGGTCTCATTGCGGCGGTCCTAGCCTTTGTCTTTTGGTACCTGCGCGTGGCCCTCAAGCCTCTCAAGGATATTGCGAGGGAGCTCGACGGCCTGTCGCAAGGACAGGGGGACCTAACCCGGCGGCTGAAAGTCAACACAGGGGGCGAGATCGGGCATTTGGCGGATCGGTTCGACGCTTTCCTCGACATGATGGCGCAAATGCTCAGGAGCGTGAGGGACTCGTCGCACACCGGAAGGGAAATCGAAGGCTCGCTGGCCCTCCTGCTGAAGGGCATACAGGAATGCCAGGCGCAGATTCAGGGTACCGGCGAGGCATTCGTCGCGATTCAAACAACTGTCAACCGGGCGCGGACGGGCTTTCAGGCCGTCGACGACCGCCTTCGGGTACTGGAATCGGGCGGCGGACGGGTGGCAGACTTCCTTCGGGAGGTAAAGGCTTCGGGAGACCGAGCGTCGGAAGGACTCAAGGACATCGAAGCCCGGGAAATTTCCAGGCTCGGAAATGAAAACCAAGAGAATATCTACCGGCTCGATGGCCTGGTTGGCCGGTTCCGGCTTGAGACTTTGTGACGGCTAAGCAGGAGGGACGATGATACGAGTTCTGATTGCCGACGACGAACCGAAGATCCGGCGCGGTTTGTCGACCCTTGTGGCGGCCGCCGAGGGCTTTGAGGTCGTCGCCGAGGCCGAGAACGGCATCCAAGCCCTAGACCTTGCCGCCCAGGAGAAGCCCGACCTGCTTCTTGTCGACATCCGGATGCCCCTCATGGACGGCCTGGAGTTCCTCCGCGCCCTTGAGGAGCTCAAGACCGAGGTCTTGACGGTGATCGTCACCGGCCACGACGAGTTCAGGTACGCCCAGGAGGCCGTCAAGCTTCGCGTTTTCGATTACGTGCTGAAACCGATTAAGCCCGCCGATTTTGCCGAGGTCCTGGTCCGGGTCAAGGACGAGCTGGAGGCTCGAACCCGGCGTGAGGCGTCCTTGGAATGGGCCCGGCACGAGCTGGAACGTCACCGCGAGATGTTCCGCGAGCTGGCGCTCCGGGAATGGTTCCTGGGGGCGCTGTCGGATCAGGAGTTCGCGACCCAAAGGGCGCTGCTGCGCCTTGAGCTCCCCGAGGTCACCGGCTTGACCCTGGTAAGGGCGCAGCCCCGGGTGGCCGTCTCGGGCGAGCGGGGAGAAGGCGCGGAGCGCCTCCTGATGGTCGCGCTGAGGAAGCTGGCCGAGGACACCTTCGCACCCTTCGCGCCTGCCTCGGTCTTCGAGGACGCCAAGGGAAGCATCGTCGTGATCTGCTCCTGCGCCAAGGGACAAGAGTGGGTCGATGCGGGCAGTGACCTTGTGGCGCTGCTGCGCCAGAGATTCGGATCCATAGCCGTCTTGGCCCAGAAAGCCGTCCCCGCCGAGCCCAGGGCCTGGATCGAGGCCTACGAGGAGCTGTCCGAAAACCTCGGCCAGCGGAGCGACCTCCTCCCCATGGTCATTCTTGCTGAGAACTACCTGGAGCGGACCTACATGGACCCGAACCTTTCGCTTGAGGATGTGGCCCAGGCCCTGGGGCTCTCACCGGGTTGGCTCAGCCGACTGCTGAAACAGCAGACCGGGTCGTCGTTCACCGACTTCCTGGCAAGGTTCCGGATCGGGAAGGCTGTGGGAATGCTGAACGACCCTTCGGTCAAGGTCCAGACCGTCGCCGAGCTGACAGGCTACGCGAGCCAGCACTACTTCGCCCGGTCGTTCCGCAAGATCCTCGGTGTCTCGCCCCAGACCTTCCGCCGCCCCGGCAAGACGAACTGAACCCCGAACCGATCCTCCCGGCACGCCGGTGAAAGCCGTACCGCGCGAGGGGACCGGAGGGCCGCCGAAGGCGGGTTCTTTTTGCCTGTCCCCGGCAAAAAAACGGCACCCCGGAGGGACCCGACCCTTGGGACCGGGTCTCACCATTCATTGGAGCCCCGGGTCCGGCGGTGGGACGCCGCCGGGAGAGGGGGCCGAACGATCCCGCAGGGCAGGGCGTCCAGTGGACGCCCTGCAACCACGGTCAGGCGCACAGCGGTGCGCCGGTGGCCGGAGGCCAGACCTTGGTGATTGCCGCACAGCGAACAGTACCGCGCGAGGGGACCGGAGGGCCGCCGAAGGCGGGTTCTTTTTGCCGGTCCCCGGCAAAAAAACGGCACCCCGGAGGGACCCGACCCTGGGGACCGGGTTTAACCATTCGTTGGAGCCCCGGGTCCGGCGGTGGGACGCCGGCGGGAGGGGGGCCGAATGATCCCGCAGGAGCGAAGCGACGAGGACTAATGAGGCCCCCCTCTCGGCGAAGCGAGGGACACGCCGCCGGACCCGGGGCGTTTGGCAAAGGGGGCCCGGTCCCCGGGGTCGCGCCCTGCGAACCCCCAAACTGGACTCGCTCCGGTTTTTTCCGTACACTGTCGTCGAACCAATCCTCCGGAGGAATCCATGCCCGCCCAACCCGCTTCCATGACCGCCCAAGGACTGAACGTCCCCGACCACGTGGTGCTCCCGTTTATCGAAGGGGACGGCACGGGCCCCGACATTTGGAAGGCTTCGGTGGCTGTGTTCGACGCCGCGGTCGAGAAGGCCTACGGCGGCAGGCGCCGGGTGGAGTGGAAGGAAGTGCTGGCCGGGGAGAAGGCGTTCAAGAAAACGGGAAGCTGGCTCCCCGACGAGACGCTGGACGTGTTCCGCAGCCATTTGATCGGCATCAAGGGGCCACTGACGACCCCGGTGGGCGGGGGCATCCGCTCGCTCAACGTGGCGCTGCGCCAGATGCTCGACCTGTACGTTTGCCTGCGGCCCGTCAAGTACTACCAGGGTGTCCCGTCGCCGGTGAAGCACCCTGAGAAGGTCGACATGGTGATCTTCCGCGAGAACACGGAAGACATCTACGCGGGCATCGAGTACGCGGGAGGCACCGACGACTCCAAGAAAATCCTCGACTTCTTCGAACAGAACTTCCCCAAGGAATTCAAGAAGATCCGCTTCGGCACGGACGCTGCCAATGCCGCGTGGCAGAAGGCCCTCGAAAGCAAGGGAGCACCCAAGCGCACCCTGCCGCTGATGGTGGGACTGGGCATCAAGGCGGTGAGTTACGCGGGCACGGAGCGCCTGGTCCACACGGCGATTCAGTACGCCATCGATTCGGGACGCAAGAGCGTGACCCTGGTCCACAAGGGCAACATCATGAAGTTCACCGAAGGCGCCTTCCGCGACTGGGGCTACCAGGTGGCCAAGGACTTCTTCGGCGCCGAACCCATCGACGGCGGTCCGTGGATGAAGATCCCGGCGGGGAAGCCGGGGGCGGGACTCGTGATCAAGGACTCGATCGCCGACATCACCCTGCAGCAGGTGCTCACCCGCCCCGAGGACTTCGACGTGATTGCCACGCTCAACCTCAACGGCGACTACCTGAGCGACGCGCTGGCCGCACAGGTGGGCGGCATCGGTATCGCACCGGGGGCCAACATCAACTACATCACGGGACACGCGATCTTCGAGGCCACCCACGGGACGGCGCCCAAGTACGCCGACCTCGACAAGGTGAACCCCTCGTCGGTGCTGTTGTCGGGCGTCATGATGTTCGAGTACCTGGGCTGGAAGGAAGCGGCCGATCTGATCGAGGCGGGCATCGCCAACGCGATCGCGGCCAAGACGGTGACCTACGACTTTGCACGGCTGATGGACGGGGCCACCGAGGTGAGCTGCAGCGGCTTCGGCCAGGCTGTGATCCGGGGCATGAGCGCGGGTAAAAGCAATTGATGCATTGGGACCCTGTCCGCAAGGCCGCCTTCGTCACAGGGGTGGTCCTGACCGCCCTGGGGGTGGTGCTGTTGGTGTGGATGAACAACTTCCTCAACGGGCTGGTCCGCTGGTCGCCGCTGATCATCACGGCGGCGGGGGCGTTTTTCCTGTACCGGGCGTGGTTCCGCAAGTCCCGGCCTTCGGCACTGTTTGTGGGGCTGCTGCTGTTCCTGTCGGGCACGTTCATCGCGCTGCTGAGCACAGGCATCCTCCCCGACGAACTGAACCTTGAGAAACTGTGGCCCGTGTTCATGGGCATCGTGGGCGTGAGCCTTATCCCCTACGGGGCCCGCTACCGGCGCACGATAAGGGTGACGCTGGTCATCCCCGGCATCATCCTGATCCTGCTGATGGGACTGTTCCTGCTGTTCAGCCTCAAGATCGTGCAGCAGACCTTCGCCCAGTTCTTCATTTCATGGTGGCCGGCGATCCTGGTTGCCATGGGAGTCTCGCTGGTTGCCAGCGGCTGGGGAGGCCGCAGGGAGGAGTGAGGCGCCCCCGGTTAGGTGCCGCACTCCTATTGGCCAGCCTGATCGGGGTCGGTCAGGCGCACGCTCAAACTCCGCCGACAGCTACGCCGGTCCCTCCGGTGCCGCCAGTACCCCTGCCTGCTGCCGTTGCGCCGGCCGAGGCGGACCCCGCCGCGTGGCTTGGTCTGACTCCGGCGATGGCCTACCAGCTGCGGGGGGCGCCGGTCGAGGTCTTCCCCCTGGCCATCGACGACAAACGGTGGCAGGTGGTTCACTTCTACCCCGACCACACCTACCTGTTCTGGACGTCCAACAGGGTTTGGCAGGTTCGCCTCGATAAGCTGTGGACGGGGAACTTCAAGGGAGTGGCCATGGGCGCCCCCCGGGCCGACGCCGAAGCGGCGCTGGGCGAACCCCTGGCCCGGGGCGACCTGTGGTCTGTATGGAACCTGCCCTATCAGGCCTTCCCTCGGCGGCTGCGCCTTGTGTTCACCGACGGCGTGCTCAGCGACGCCTACGTGTATCGGAGTGACCTGTGAACGAACCCGGGGTCTGCCTCGTACTGACAGGTCCCACCCTTGAAGACTGCCGCCTCCAGCTCGAAGAAAGCCGCCCCTACCTGGACCTGGCCGAAGTGCGCGCCGACCTGCTCGACAAGTCGCAGTGGCCGGGACTCAACGCCTTCAGCCGCAACGCGGGCGTGCCCCTCATCCTCACGCTCCGTCAACCAGCCGACGGCGGACAGTGGCAAGGTACCGTCCAGGAGCGCCGCGCGTTCTTCGAGGCGGCCCTCGAAGGGGCCTGGACGTGGTTTGATATCGAAGACACCCAGAGGTTGCCCGAAGTCGAAGCCTCGTGGCTGGAACGCGGCGGCCGGCTGGTGGTCAGCTTCCACGCCTTCGACGGAGTTCCTGAGGGCTGGGCCCAGCGGCTGCGCGCGGCCGACGGTCCCGGCGTAACGGCCAAGGCGGCGGTCTTCCCCCTGGGCTCCGCCGACTACTTGAGGTTCGTAGCCGAACTGAAGGCGCTGTCGTGGCGCGGGGCCTCGGGCGACGGGTACGTGGCCCTGGCCATGGGAGGCTTCGGCTTTACCAGCCGCGTCCTGGCCGCCCGGCTGGGCAGCCGCTGGACCTATGCCTCAGCGCCCGGGCAAACGGCCGCCCCCGGGCAAACCGACCCCGCTTCCCTTCAAACCGTGTACAGGTTCCGCCAGCAGACGGCCGACTCGCCGGTGTACGGTGTCGTGGGCAACCCGGTGTTCCACTCCAAGAGTCCCCTCATTCACAACCCGGCGCTGACCGACCTGGGCCTGCCGGGCACCTACGTTCCCTTCCTTGCCGACGACCTGGGCGCCTTCTTCGCGGCGTGCGACCTGTTAGGCGTACGCGGGCTTTCGTGCACCATCCCCTTCAAGGAAGACGTGCTGCTCCACGTGGCGAACACGAGCGACGCTGTGAAGGCGACCCGGGCGTGCAATACGGTTTGGCGGCAGCCCGGGGGCCCCTGGGAGGGTGACAACACCGACGCCCCGGGGTTTCTGGCTCCCCTGGACGACCTGCTCGGGCCCGGGAAACTGCCGGGACTTCGTGCCACAGTGGTGGGCACGGGCGGCGCGGCCCGGGGCATCGTGTGGGCTCTCCAGCAGGCGGGGGTGAAGGTGGTCGTGCTGGGCCGGACCCCCGACAAGGCGCTGGCCCTGGCCCAGGACTTCGGCGCCGAGTGGGCACCCCTAGGACCAGAAAGCCGGCTCGTGGTCGAGGACCACGCCGACCTGGTGGTGCAGACCACGAGCGTGGGCTTGGGCGACGGCCAGGACCCGCTACCGTGGTACAAGTTCACGGGCCGGGAGATCGCCTACGACATCATCTACGCGCCGCGGTGGACGCCCTTCCTTACCCGGGCCAAGCAGGCAGGGTGCCGCCTGCTGTTCGGCCAGGACATGCTGGTGGGCCAGGCCTTCGGGCAGTTCCAGAGGTTTACAGGCCTTCCCTACCCGAAGTCGGCTCTCCGGAGCCTATAAAACGCCAGGCTGGCGGCCACCGCGGCGTTGAGGCTGTCGTGGCCCAGGGCCATGGGGATGACCAGGGCCGTCGTGCACGCAGCCCTGTCGACCGGCGAGAGGCCCTCAAATTCGTTCCCCACCCACGCCGCCAGGGGTCCCCGAACCGCCGCCCGCCCCTCCCCCGCCAACCACGCCTCCAGGTCGACCGCCTCGGGTTCCAGGGCCAAGGCCACGCTGGTCCAACCCGCCTCGCTCAGCAGCCGCCCGGTGGCCTCGGGGTCGGGCAGCTCCACGGGGGGATGGGCGTACACGGCGCCCATCGAGACCTTGGCGGTGCGGCGGCTGTAGGGGTCGCAGGTCGAGGGTCCGACGGCGACCGCGTCCCAGCCCAGGGCCAGCGCGCTGCGGAACACACTGCCAAGGTTTTCGGGGTCGGTAAGGTTGGGAGCCACGGCCAAACGCCGGGGCGCGGGCGAACCGGCAAGAAACTGTTCCAAGGTGAGGGGCGCGGGCCGACGCGCCACGGCGACCACGCCACGGTGGAAGGCGAACCCGGCCCACTTGTCCATCTCCTTGGGCGACAACACTTTGACCTCGCACCGACCGGCGGCCAGGGCCGAGAACTCGGCCTCGTGGGCGGGCAGGCACAGCACGGCCTCCGGGGTCAGCTTGGAAGCCAGCAGGCGCCGGACCAAGGTCGCTCCCTCGGCAAGAGTCACGCCCGAGCGGGCCCAGTCGCGGTCCTTGAGACCCCAGTAGGCCTCAAAGTCCATGGTTATCGTGCCGATGGAATAGGGTCATGAAAACTTCTTTGCTCCTGTGGGGACTGCTCGTTCTACTGCTCGTGCCCTCGCCGGTGTCGGCGGGCGAGCTTGTCTGGAAGCCGACCGAGGCCAGCCCGCTGCTGGTGCTGAGCCTGGGCGACGGCAGCATCCGCCGCACCCTCGACCTGCCCGCTGGTGCAGCCTCGCTCAAGCTGGGGCTCAAGAAGTACCTCCTCGAGGACGAGCGGCTGCAGCTTGTCTGGAAGTCCGACGGCGAACTGTGGATGCGGGAAGCCAAAAAAATGCCCGGCGACGAGACCACCGAACTGGTGAGCCTGCCGCCGGGCCGTCAAATCACCGTAGAGATCACCACCTTCGAGGGCACCCCGGTGGCGGAAATCAAGCTTCGGAGGAAGTAGGCCGGCTGGCCTTCTTCGCGTCCTTTTCCTTCTTCTTCTCGGCAGCAGTCTTCAACGGAACCTTCTTGGTCTCTTTCTTCTGCTTGGATTTGTCGCCCATGACGGCCTCCTGTGGTATTCCAGTTTACTCCGCTCCGGCGACCTCTACAAGTCGGGCGGCGCGTCCTTGAGCTGGGCCTTCAGCTTGGCCCAGCCCAGGCGGACAAGGGTGGCCGCCATGCCGATGGCCAGCACCGCCACCGCGCACCCGACGGCCACCCACTTCGACGATGTGAACACCGTAGCGGCCCACGACACGGGTTCCCAACCCTCTGCGGGCAGGAGCGCGGCAGCCGCAACGGCGAAGTTCTCAAGCAGGTCGAGGCTCGCGGCCGCCAGGGGGACGAGGGGCAGCAAGTACCACCACGAACCCGCAGGGTTGGCCTTCTTGAGCAGGTACAGGGTCGCGGCGGTGAGGAACAGCCCGTAGCACAGCAGGAAGCCGAGGTCTGTGGGCCAGAGCACCGTCAGGTAAAGGCTCTTGCCCTCGGCGCCCCAGGCGTCAAACAGTCGCTGTAGGTCCTCGGGCCGGTACCAGAACCCCGTGTCAGGAACCCCGGCGCCGTGGGAAATCAGCTTGAGGTGGGCCAGAGCCCAGGGCGCGCCGCTGTACAGCCACTGAAACACGAGCACGGGAAAGAACAGCATCAGGACCCGGAGGAAGCGGACCTTGAGGCTCAACGACTGAAAGAAGTAGATCACGCGGTTCTCCTACAGACCCGACGCGGCGAACGCGTCGGCGCCGGCGAGGCCCGTCAGTGCGGTTTCCACGCGGCCGCGGTCGACGCGGTACGCGGCCCGCCGCGCGGCCAAATCGGCCCCCAGGGTGTCGAGGCCCAGGTTGCCCGCCGCACCGGTATGCGTGCGGTCGGCGATGGTCTGATGCGGGTCGCGGCCCTCGAGGGCGCCGAGGTTCAGGCCCACGTCGCGGTAGGCGTCGCGGAAGCTGGCGCCCGCGCGCACCTTCTCGTAGGCGGCGTCGGTGGCGAAGATGTCGGGGGTGAACCCCCGCTCAAGGGCCTCGGGGACGACCTCGAGGCGGCGGATAGTGAGGCCCACGATGGCCAGCATCTGCCCGGTGAGGTCGAGGCCGCGGAAGTACGGCTCCTTGGTCTCTTGCAGGTCGCGGTTGTACCCTGAAGGCTGGTTGCGCAGGATGTTTTTCACCTGCGACGACCACGCCGACAAGGTGGCGCTCTTGGCGCGGGTCAGCTCGAGGGCGTCGGGGTTCTTCTTCTGGGGCATGATGCTGCTCCCCGTGCAAAGTTCGGCGGGGAGGCGGAAGTAGCCGAACTCGGGGAGGCTGAACAGGATAAGGTCCTGGGCCACGCGGCTGAGGGTGAGGCCGATCTGGTCGCACACGTCAAGGACGGCGGCCTCGCCCTTGCCCCGGCTGTGGCTGGCGGCCAAGACGTTGCGGTGCACCGAGGCAAACCCCAGGAGGGCCGCCGAGTACTCGCGGTCCAGGGGCAAGGGCACGCCGTAGCTGGCGGCGAACCCCAGGGGGCTGCGGTCGAGCAGGCGGTAGGCGGCGTCGGCCAGAACCAGGGTGTCGAGCAGCTCCTCGGCCCACGCCGAGGCCCACAGGCCCACCGACGACGGCATGCCGGTTTGAAGGTGGGTGCGACCGGGCATGGGGACGCTCTTGTGCTTGTCGGCGAACAAGACAAATTCCTCAGCCAGGTCGAGGACGGCGCAGCGGATGCCGTCAAGCCGGCTTCGGCCGAAGAGCCTGAGGGCGGTCAGCACCTGGTCGTTGCGAGACCTGCCCGTGTGGATCTTTTTGCCCGCTTCCCCCAGGCGCTCGGTGAGACGGTTCTCGATGGCCGTGTGGCAGTCTTCGTCGGTGCGGAGCACCGTGAACTTGCCCTCGCTCCAATCCACGACGATGCGGCGCAGCTCGTCGACCAGGGCGTCGGCATCGGCGCCGGGGACAAGCCCAATCTTGGCCAGCTGGCGCGCCTGGGCCATGGACCCCAGCGCGTCGGCGGGGAGCAGTTGGTGGTCAAGCTCGAAGTCTCGCCCGACCGTGTACCCTTCGATCAGGGCGTCGAGGGTGGTGTTCTTCTGCCAAAGCTTGGCCATGAGCTTCTCCTGAAGGAGGAATACTATGCGGATTGGGTTGCATTGGCAAGCGCCGCGCCGGTCTGCTAGAATGGCAGGATGATCGTGCCCCGTCCCTCGTTTTTCCGCCACGGCGGTGTCCTGTTAGTTGCCTTGCTGCTGCTGACGTCCTGCGGTTTCGGCCGCATGGGAACCGGAATCGTCGTTTGGGCCCCCGACGGCACGGCCCTGCACAACGGTGACCTGGTTTGGGTGTGGGAACAGAGCCGGATCCGCAAGACCTTCAAGATCGAACGCCCCGAAGGGGGAGGCGCCTTCGAGGTCGACCAGTGGCGCGTCAGGGCCTTCCCTGGGGAAGGCGACGCGAGAACCTTCCAAAAGGCCTTCGTACCCATCAAGGATACCTGGGCTGTGTCGGGAAAGCAGGGTCTCCCCGTCAGGGAAAGCGCCGACGCCAACTCCAACCGTGTGTACAAACTGGGCGAGAACGAGCAGGTGAAGGTGCTGGCCAGCGGCGGTGCCAAGGTCAAGGAAGGCAACCTCGAGGGCACCTGGGTGCAGATCCTCACCCAGGACGGGTACTCGGGCTGGGTGTTCGACTACTACCTGAGCCTGGTGGTCCGCGGCGCAGGCGGGGATCAGATGGTCAAGGCCAGCGGTCCCGGGGACCAAATGGTGCAATCTGTCCTGGCCCAGGATTGGTACCCCGAAGACATGAGGTCCATGGTCGAACAGGACCGCATCAACCTCACCATGTTCCGGCCCGACGCAGGCCTGAGGGCCGAGACCGCGCCGTTGGCCTTCACACTGCTGCTCCCCTCCCCCGACGGCAAGGACGAACGCCTGGAACTCCCCGTCGAGAATGCGAAAAAGCTCGACGCGTCGACCTATTCGTTCGGCGGCCCCAACCAGGTCAAGGTGCAGTTTACCAACGCCGAGGGGTCGAAGATGACCCTGTCGTTCGTCCAGCAGGGCAAGGCGAGGTCGGTTCCCCTCGCCCTGTTGGACGACAACGTTGGCAGCCTCGTGAGCCGGGAACTGGCAAGCCGACAGCAGAAGCTGGCCGAGATCCTGGCCCGGGGGAAGACCCTGGTCAGCCCCACCTACGGCACCATCCACCTGACGGCCACGGGCGACTTCACCTGGGACGGGTATAAGACCGCACTCCCCGACGTAACCGTGGGCCAGGGGAAGCTCACGTTCGACTGGTTCAAAGACAAACGCCTGTACGGCGAGTTCAGGGCGCTTCGCCTGCAGTTCGGACCCGACCAGGGAGGGGTGAGCAAGGTCTTCCTCTACCGGTTCCTCAAGGACGGCTTCCAGATGCTTCCCGCCGCCGACGCCGACCTCGACCCCGTACATCAAACAGTGATCAGGGAAACCCAGAGCGGCCTGTCGCTCTACTTCATGTTCCAGGACTAGCCGTTGCCGTTCCTCCAGCTTCAGAACGCCAGCCTTGCCTTCGCCGACCGCGACATCCTCGACCAGGTCAGCTTCACCCTCCACCAAGGACAGAAGGTGGCGTTGGCCGGCGCGAACGGTTCGGGCAAGACCACCCTGCTCAAGGTGCTGGCGGGCCTCCAGCAGCCCGACGGCGGGAAGCTTCTCATCCCCGAGGGGACGAGGCTGGCCTACCTCCCCCAGTCGGGCATCCTCTTGGGCGGCGGGTCGGTCTTCCAGGAGGCCGAACGCGCCTTCGAACCCTGGCGCCTCCTCGAGGCCGAGATGCACGCCTTGGTCGAGAACCTCGAAGCCCTGACCCCGGCCCAGGCCGAGAAGGCCCTGCACAAGCACCACGACCTGCAAGAAGCGCTCCTCGAGTCGGGCTACTACCGCCGGCGCGAAACCGTGGAGCAGACGCTACGGGGCCTTGGTTTTTCGAGCGCTGAGCTCGACCGCCCGGCGTCAACGTTTTCCGGCGGCTGGCAGATGCGCGTGGCGCTGGGCCGGTGCCTCCTCGAGAACCCCCACCTGCTGCTGCTGGACGAACCGACCAACTACCTCGACCTCGAGGCCAAAGACTGGCTCGAGGGCTTTCTGCGCACCAGCGCGTGCGGGTTCCTGCTGGTCAGCCACGACCGCGGTTTCCTCGACGCCGTGGTGGGCGAAGTGGTCGAGATCTTCCGCGGGCGTCTAACTTCGTACAAGGGCAACTACAGCGCCTACGAGACCCGGCGCCGCCAGGAGATCGCGCAGTTGGAGGAGGCCTACCGCCTTCAGCAGGCCGAGATCGAAAAGCAGGAGCAGTTCATCAACCGCTTCCGGGCCCAGGCCACCAAGGCGTCGGGGGTGCAGAGCCGCATCAAGGCCCTCGACAAGCTCGAGCGCGTTGAGATCCCCGAGACCCTCGTCCCCATGCACTTCACCTTCCCCCCGGCGCCCCACTCGGGCAAGATCGCCCTTGAGCTGACGGGCTTGGGCAAGCGCTACGGCGACCACCAGGTGCTCAGGGGCCTGGACTTCACGTTCACCCGGGGAGAAAAGATCGCCGTGGCCGGGCGCAACGGCGCGGGCAAGTCCACCCTCATGCGCATCCTGGCGGGCGAGGATCACCAGTTCGAGGGCTCGATGCGCTGGGGCACCGACATCAAGACCGCGTACTTCAGCCAGGACCACGAGAAGGACCTCGACCCCGACAAGACAGTCCTCGAAGAGGTCGAGGCCGACTCGCCCACTTCGCTGGTGCCCCGGCTGCGCGACCTTTTGGGCTCGTTCCTGTTTCGGGGTGACGACGTGTTCAAGAAGACCGCCGTCCTTTCGGGGGGAGAGAAGAACCGCCTGACGCTGGTGAAACTGCTGCTGCGGCCGGCGAACCTGCTCCTCCTCGACGAGCCGACCAACCACCTCGACTTGGCGTCCAAGGACGTTCTCCTCGAGGCCCTCGAGCAATTCGACGGCACCGTGTTCGTAGTCAGCCACGACAAGTACTTCCTCACCCAGCTCGCCCAAAAGGTGCTCGAGCTCAGGCCCGAGGGCCATCGGCTCCACCTGGGCGGCTGGGCCGAGTACCAGGAGAAGGCCGCCGCCGCCCCTGACGCCCCCGTGATTTCGGGGAGCGACGGGGGAGCCGGGGCCTCGGAGATCCGCACTGTGAGGCTGGCGGCCCCGGCCGCGTCGTCGAGCCAGGCCGACCGCGAGGCCGCCAAGAAGAAACAGTCGACCGTGCGGCGCCTCGAGCGCGAGGAAGAGACCATCCTCGACGACCTGGGCGCCCTCGAGGTCGCCCACGCTGACTTCTCGGCGCAGATGGCCGACCCCGAGGTCTACAGCGACGGTGCCCGGGCCAAGAAGGTCATGGCGCAGCTGGCCGCCAACGAGGCGCGGCAGGCCGAGCTCCACGACCGCTGGGAGGCCGTGGCCGGCGAGCTGGAGGAAGCGCGCAAATGAACCAGGAGGGCGAGGAGAGCACCATCAACCCCGCCGTCCTCCCGAACACTGTCGACTCGCTCACCGGCGACCTGCGCCGCCTGGGCCTCGCGCCCGGCATGACGGTGCTGGTGCACACTTCCCTGTCGTCGCTGGGATGGGTGTGCGGGGGCGCGGCGGCCGTCGTTCTGGCCCTGGAACAGGCACTCACCCCCGGCGGCACCCTTGTCATGCCCGCCCACTCGGGCGACCTTTCCGACCCGGCCTCGTGGGCCCACCCGCCGGTGCCCGAGCTGTGGTGGCCGGTCATCCGCCGTACCATGCCCGTGTTTGACGCCGCTCTGACCCCGACCCGGGGCATGGGCGCCGTCGCCGAGGCCTTCCGCCACCAGAAGGGCGTCGTGCGCAGCCACCATCCCCAGGTGTCGTTCGCCGCCTGGGGCCGCTACCGGAACCGGGTGACCCGTCGGCACCCCTGGGACCACCCCCTGGGCCCCGGCGGTCCCCTCGGACGGCTTCGGGCTCTGGGCGGCAGCGTGCTGCTGTTGGGAGTGGGCCACGAGAGGAACACCTCGCTTCACCTGGCCGAGACCCTGGCGCGGTGGCCGGGTCGGGAAGAAGTCGAGGAACAAGCCCCCTGGGCCCGTTGGAAGGGTCGAACCGTATGGCGGACACTGCGCACGGTGGGCTACGAGGGCCGCGATTTCGAGGCGCTGGGGGCCGCCTTTGAGGCCGCCGTCCCGGAGGCCGTCCGCCGGGGCACGGTTGGGCTGGCCCCGGCGCGCCTGCTTGCCCTCGACCCGCTGATCGGCTTTGCCGTCGACTGGATGGGCAAGAACCGAAGGTAACGACTACGGTTCGACCAGAATCAGCTTCAAGTTCTCTATAAGCACCGACAGGTCGGCGACAGATCCGCGACGGCGGTCCAGAAGTCCTTGGTCGTCTTGACCAGACGCTTGCCTTGATTCTTTTGCCAGGGCACGAGGAGCCGAACGTGGCAGGTCCCCTCAAGCAGGTCAAGGTAGTGGCGGATGGTGTGGCCCGAGGCTCCCAGCGAGTTCCCCAGCGCCGGGAAGTCCCTCTCAACGATGGTCCCGCAAACGAGTGCCGCCCTTCCAGCGAGTCATTTTCGGAACCGGCAAGGTAGCTTCGGGGAATCCCACCGCGCAGCCAAAGCCTTTTCACGCCGCCGCCAACTTGGCTGACTTCGTCCCACAGGCAGGGAGTCAATTCGCGATAGACAACGCGGCCAGCGAGACTCTCGGCCGAACCCCGGAGCACGACCGCAGGAAATTGATCCAGGTCCTGTCGGAGAACCTCGGCCAGATGCCGCAGCACCAAAGGTTGCCTATCGGAAGTCTTTCTTCCTATTTACAACCTTGCAAGACACTGCCTGCCGCTCAGGAGCGCGCGCCAACGATGGCGTCGATGTCCCGGGCGGCGGCGCCTAGGGCTTCGGCGACGGTCTGCTCCCCCGAGTAGGCGTGGTGGAGGGCTGCGGTCCAACGTTCGGCCACCTCGAGATAGCAGGTGCTGGGGGTGACCAGTACCCGCGCCAGGTCCTCGACGAGCGTCTGCGACACCTGCCGGAACGATCCCCAGGCCCGGGTGCGCTCCAGGAACGACGGGTCGCTCCACACGCTCCGCCGGGTCGGATTCATGTTGCCCTCAAACGCCGAGCGGAGCAGGAACGCCTTGCCGCTGGCCCATTCGATGAAGTCCCACGCGGCGTTCTTGTCGAGCGAGCGGGTGTTCATGACCAGCGACCACGTCCACAGGTTGGGTTTGCAAAGGCCCGTCGGCCCCTTCGGCGGCAGGGCGTACCCGAGCTTGCCCACCCGCGCCGAATGGAGGGGGTTCTCGAAAAACGCCACGTAATGGTCCGAATCGACCATCAGGCCGTAGCGGCCCTGGGCAAAGTCGAGGGCCAGCTCGTACCACCGCTGCGAGGGCCATTGGGCTGGTCCCGAGGAGCGGAGGGCCTGGATGAAGTCCTCGGTGGCCGGGATACCCTCGGGGGAGTCAATGACGCACTTGCCGCGGGTGTCGAAGTCCGTGGCCCCGTAGGACCAGAACTGGGTGGCGTAACCCGTGTAGACCGTGTGCCACGAGAAGGTGCCGCGCTGTCCGAAACCGCGGACTGGCTGGGATGCCGCTTGCCTAACCGCTGCCGAAGCCCGGAAGAACTCCTCCCAGGTCGCGGGCACGCCGACGCCCGCCTTCTTGAGCAGGGCAGGCTCGTAGGCCAGGTTGTACGACTCGCAGTTCACGGGGATCTCGAGCAGCGGCCCCGTACCCAGCGGGTCGCCGAACTTGCCCGACCACATGTTGGCGGCCAGCAGCGAGGGAAGGAAATCGTCTGCCTGATACTTGGGCCCAGCGGCGTTGAACCAGCGGTCCAAGGGCTCCACAAGCCCGGCAGCCATGTGCTGCCACAACAGCACCGGACCCGACATGTAGACGTCGGCGGGCCATTCGGAGGTCAGATAGACTGCGATCTGGTTGGAGAAGTAATCGTCGCTGGGAATGATCTGGGTTTGCAGACGGTGACCGAACTTGGACTCAAACTCTTGCCTGTGCCGCAGGACGCTGTCGACGTAGGCATCGGTGTCGGGGGCAAAGAACCTGACCATGGCCATGGGGAACCTCCTCGAGTGTCCTCACGCTCGGCCCGAAAACCCAATCTGTCAATGGACAGAACGGCTCGAGCCCATGGAGAAACCTGAGAAAGATCAAATAAAGACGAGACGGGCCCGTCGATCCACCGACCAGCCTTTCGGTTCACTCGTACCGAAGCGCCTCGATGGGGTCGAGGGCTGCGGCCCGCTGGGCCGGGTAGTACCCGAAAATCACCCCCGTAGCCGCCGAGGAGACGAACCCGAGGAGGATGGAAAACACGGTGATGACCATGGGCCAGTGGCTGGCCCACGACACCATGAACGACACCCCCACTCCCAGGATGATCCCGATGATGCCTCCGGCGCACGCCATGGTGAGCGCCTCGATGATGAACTGAAGCTGAATGTCCTTGCCCCGGGCGCCCACGGCCATGCGAAGGCCGATCTCGCGGGTGCGCTCGGTCACCGAGACCAGCATGATGTTCATGATGCCGATGCCGCCCACGATGAGCGACACAACGGCGATGGCTGCCAGGAGCAGCGCCTGCGTTTGCACTGTGGCCATACGCACCTGTTGCACGTCGGCGATGTTGCGCACCGTAAAGTCGTCGGGGGCGGTGGCGGTCAGGTGATGGGTCAGGCGGAGCAGGCGCTCCACGGCGACCACGGCCTCGGCGACAGCGTCGGCGTCCACCGCCGACATCTGGATGCTGTTCACCCACTTCTGTCCTGTTAGCCTCTCCTGGTGGGTGGTGATGGGCACCACGACGAAGTCGTCCTGGTCCCGACCTATGCCCGACTGACCCTTGGACTGCATGACACCGACGACCTGAAAGGGCACGCTCTTGATGTTGATCGTGGATCCCACCGCAGATTTTCCCGGAAACAGGTTGGCCGCCACGGTGCTGCCCAGCACCGCGACCTTGCGGACTTCCTTCGTCTCCTCGTCTGTGAAGAACCTGCCCTCGGCGACGGTCCAGTTGCCCACGGTGGGCCACTGCGTGGTCGTCCCCGTGATCGAGGTTGCCCAGTTCGCGCCCGAGGCGATGACCTGGGCGTTGGTCTGCGAAACGGGCGCCACGGCGGCCGAATCGATGTTCGCCTGGATGGCGTCTGTGTCGGTGAGGGTCAGGGTGGTCCGGGACCCGCCGCCCAGGGAGACCCCGCCGCTCATCAGGTTCCCCGGGGTGATGACGATGAGGTTGGACCCCAGGCTCTCGATCTGCTTGAGGACGGCGGCCTGGGCGCCAGCGCCGATGGCCATCGACGCGATGACGGCTCCCACCCCGATGATGATGCCGAGCATGGTCAGCAGCGAGCGGCTCACGTTGCGGCGAAGGGCGTTCCAGGCGGTCCTGACCAAGACGAAAAGGTTCATAGCACGGGTTCCTTGGGGGTCTGTTTGGCGTCGCTGACCAGCAGGCCGTCGCGGAAGACCACCACCCTGTCGGTCCACGCGGCGATCTCATCGGAATGGGTGACGACCACCACGGTGATGCCTTTTTCACGGTTGAGGCGCCGGAATAGCGACATGATCTCTTCGCTGCTGGCCGTGTCGAGGTTGCCCGTGGGCTCGTCGGCCATGAGCAGCGGCGCGTCGTTGGCCAGAGACCGGGCGATAGCCACCCGCTGCTGCTGGCCGCCCGAGAGCTCGTTGGGCCTGTGGGTCAGACGGTTCCCCAGCCCCACCTGCTCAAGCAGGTCCTTGGCCCGGGCCGCGCGGAAGGCCTGCGGCTTGCCGCCGTACAGGAGCGGCAGCTCGACGTTCTCCTGGGCCGTGGTCCGAGGCAGGAGGTTGAAGCTCTGGAAGACAAAGCCGATCTGCTGATTTCGGACCAGCGCCAGTTCGTCCCGGGACATCTTCGATACCTCAATACCGTTGAGCCGGTACGACCCCGAGGTGGGCCTGTCCAGGCACCCCAACAGATGCATCAGCGTAGACTTCCCCGACCCCGAGGGGCCCATGATTGCCACGAACTCCCCGGGAAAGATTTTGAGGCTCACCCCCGCCAGGGCCCGGACCGCGAAGGGCTCCTCACCGTAAATCTTGACGAGGTCCTCGATGGCAATCAGGGCTTCGGCGCTCATTGGGGGCTTCCCGCCGCTCCGCCGGACCTTCGTGAGCCGTTGCCCCGTCGCTGGGCGACGATGACCAGGTCGCCTTCGGCCAGGTCGCCCGAGGCGACCTCAACGCTGCGTCCGTCCGAGATGCCGATGATCACGTTGACGGGGGCCGGCTTGCCCTCCTTCAAGACCCAAAGCGTCACCCGGGACCCCGGGGCCCCCGCCAGAGCGGTTCCTCCGGCGGATCCCTGGGTCTGAACCACCCCGGCGCTGTAGCCGCCACCACCGCCGCCCGGCCGGGGGCCGCCGCCTCCCCCAAGGCCGCCACCGTAGCCGCCGCCCCCCCCGTAGCCGAGCCCGCCCGCCCCGGCCCCAGGCTGGGCCGCCGTCATCGCGGCCGGATTGTACAGCAGCGCCCCCAAGGGAACGGCAAGCACGTGCGTCTTCTTGCCAGCCTCGATGGTCAGCTGCGCGGTCATCCCGGGGAACAGGCGACCCGACTTGTCTTCGATCTGAACCACCGCGTCGTAGGTCACGACGTTCGAAACGACGTTGGGATTGATCCTCACCTGGGTGACCTTGCCGGGAAACGTGACGTTGGGGAAGGCCGGCACCGTGATCGTGACCTTAGCCCCTTCGTGGACACCCCCCGCGTCGGCCTCGTCGACCGAGGTGTCGACCTGCATGTCGGTCTGGTTGGTGGCCAGGGTGAACAGGGTCGGAGTCTGCAGCGACGCGGCCACGGTCTGACCGATGCTTACGCTCCGGGCCAGCACAACCCCGTCCATGGGGCTGACGATGATGGTCTTCGACAGGGTGTACTTCGACTGGTCGAGCTGGGACCTGGCGACCCCGATCTGCGCCTGGGCGCTGCCCACGGAAGCCTGGGCCGACAGGTAGTCCTGCTGAGCTTCGGCGGCCGCAGTCTTGTCGAGGTCCACCTGGTTTTGGTTGATCAGGTTCTGCTTGGCCAGGGGCAAGTCCCGAGTCACCGTCAAATTCGCCATGTCGAGGGCGGCCTTGGCCTTGTCGACGGCGACCTCGGCGACGTGGAGGTTGGCCTGGGCCAGCTTGAGGGTCGCCGTGCTCGAGTCGACGGCGGCCTGGTACTCTGTCGGGTCGATGGTGCAGAGCACCTGCCCTTTCTTGACGATCGAGTTGTAGTCGGCCGAAAGGGTGAGCACCGTGCCCGACACCTCGGTGCCGATCTGAACTTCGTAGACGGGGTTGACGGTTCCCGTTTCCTGCACCGTGGCCGCAATGTCGGCGTACGCGACGGGCCGGGTGATGTAGCGGATGGTCGTCCCCTTGAACAGCGGGGTGTAGAAGTACGCTCCGCAGGCTCCGGCGGCCACAAGGACGGCCACACCTATCCAGATTTTAGCTTTCGTTTTCATCGTTTGAACTCCCTAAAGTCCCAGAGCGTTGTTGAGCGCCAACACCGCCAGAATGTAGTTGCTCTTGGCTTGCTCAAGGCCGACCTGAGCCGTCGTCAGGGTCGTGAAGGCCGTCAGCACGTCGAGCACGGTTTCAAGTCCCACCGACAGTTTGAGTTTTTCGAGGTCGTAGACGCCCTGCGCCTGCTGCACGTTGGTGACGGCCAGGTCCAGCCTGTCCTTGGTGTCGGTCACCGAGAACCACGCGTTCTGAACCTGTGCGGTGATGGTCTGGCGCTCCTGGTCCCGGGCAATCTCGTAGGTCGCGACCTGGTCCGAAGCCTGCTGCACCTGGGCGCCGAGGTTTCCTCCGTCCCACACGGGCGGGAGGGCCACGTCCAGACCCAGGGTGTAATTCTGAGTCGCGGCCCCGGCGGTCCAATCCAAGCCGGAAGCCAGGGACCCGGTCAGCGACACCACCGGCGAGTACGCGGCCTTCTGAAGGTTGACGGTCACCTGGGCCGAGTCGATCTGGGCCTCAAGGGAAGCCAGCTCGTAGCGGTGGCTCAGCGCGGTCTTCAGAGCCTCGTCGGCGTTTTGGACGGCGGGGGAAGGCCTGTCTTCGTCCGAGGCGACATAGGTCTTTTCAAGGGGCCAGCCCAGCAGGATGGAGAGAGACTTGCGGTCATAGCTGATCTGGTTCAGTTCCGTGCGCAGGTCGAGCTCGGCCTGGCGTTCAATCACCTGCATCTGCAGCACGTCGAGGTCGGTGGCCAGCTGATTCTGGCGCAGGCCCTCCTCAGTGGCCAGGTTCTGCTGCGATTGTTTCAAGGTTGCCTGTCGGACCAAGAGGGTCTTCTGGTCGCCCAGGAGGGTGTAATAGGCTTCCTGCGCCTGGTAGATGGCCGTCTTCACAGCGGCCTCCTGGGTGGCCGAGGCCACCTTGAACGCGTCCTCGGCTATCCTGACGTTCGCGCCCGTAGTCCCGCCCAGGGTACCGTCCCACAGCACCTGGCTCCCCGACAGTCCGAACGAGGTGACGTTGTCGGTGGCGTTCAGGGGGAGGGACTCGACGGCGGCCACGCCCAGGCTCGACTCGGGGCCCGAAACCGAAACGCCGCCTTTGACGTTGCTGCCCAGGTTGGTGGACGAGCCCGCCTGAGTGGCCCCCGAGCTGGCGCTTAACGCCACCGGCCCGGTCCCTTGGGTGGTGCCCGAGTACACGTAGCCGGCCGATTCGCCGACGGTGAGCCCCTCCTTGGCCCGGGCCTGGGTCAAGGCGGCTTGGGCGGCGTCCAGCGCCAGCTGTGCCGTGCGTACCGCAGGACCCCCGTGCTGGGCGGCCTGAACAGCCTCTGCCAACCTAACGACGGGCAACCCGGCCAGGGGGTCGTCGGCCGCGGGCGCCGAAGTCTGAGCGGCAAGGGCCCCGCTCGACAGGAAAAAAGCCAGAACGGCCGCCGCCCAGGGAAGAGCGCGGGTTGTTTCGGACATGGTCACCTCGAAGGCCGCTTTTCGCTGGCCCCTGCTATTTAAAGCACCGAAACCCTTCCTGGAAACCACGCAGACGCCCGCTTCAGAAAGAGTTAAGAATCTTGTCCCGCCAGAAAGCGGCCGATACTGATTCCATGCGTACCCTCTTGAGCCTTCTGGGCCTCGCCTTGGTGCTGGCCCGTCCCCTCGCTGCCGATGTCCTTTGGTCCCAGCCCCGGGACTTCTATGTCGATCCTCCCCAGGGGTGGACCTTCGTCGAGGACCCCACGCCCGAACACTTCGTGATGACCGACGCCGGGCGCCGGATGATCCTCGAGATCTTCAGCCAGGACAAGGGCAAGGTCACCGACCTGGCGGCAAAGGCCCTCGACCTGCGGACCCGGCTCAACGCCCAGGGTGACGAGCAGGCCTTCACGTGGAACGACAGACCCGCGTGGCTGGCCGACCTGACCTTCACGGCGGGCCCGGTGCAGGCCCGGGGCTGGGCGCTGGTCGCCGACGACGGCAACGGCTGGGTTTCGGCCCTGGCCTACGCTCCCGTCACGGACTACGACAAGGCCAGCGACGTTCTGAATTCCACGCTGAACTCCCTCGCGCTGGGCCTCGACGGCCGCCATCAGCCCGGGCCGCTCAGCACCTTCTTCGAGCAGACGGCGTCCAAGCCCCGCAGCGAGACCAAGGCCTTTTCCGACCTCCCCTCCCCCCTGTCTGTGACCTACAGCCTCGACCGCGACGAGGCCATCCAGGCCACCATCGAGCGCGAGACGCGGCTGCTCATAGCCCAGGTCGGCACTCAGGTGCAGGACCAAAACGCCATCGCCCCGGGGTGGTCGCGCTTCTACCGCCAAATCTACCGCGACCTGTACTCAAGCCTTACACCCATCGCCGACTACTGGCGTGCCCAGGTGGACCAGAAGAAGGTGACCCCCGAGGCCCTGCCCCAGACAGTGCTCACGTGGCTGCAGAAGTTCGAGTACTTTCAAAAGACGGGCCTGGTCAGCGTGACCACCCCGTGGCAGACGCTGCGCGACCAAAAGGGCAACTGCGACAGCCGCTCGCTCATCTACCTGGCTATCATGGACCAGTTGGGCGTGCCGGGCATCCTTATGGTCAGCGCCCCCTACTCCCACGCCATGGCGGCCCTCGACCTTCCAGGGCCCGGCGCGCGGTTCCCCTTCGGCAACAAGAAGTGGCTGGTGGCCGAGCTGACCACCACCGTCGCCCTGGGCCAGATCGCCCAGGACAAGGCCGATCCCAACCAGTGGATCGGGGTGGATTTGTGGCAGAAGCCGTAGTACGCTAAGGCATGGCCCGATTCACTCCCCTCCTGCGAAACATCCTCAGCTTCCTGTTCATCCTGGTGGTCCTCGGCACCCTTGTCTGGGGCGTGCAAATGATCTGGCACCCCCTCGACCCCCTCATCGCCTACGTCAACCAGGACGTGGGCGCCGTGGGTGCCACGCTGTCGAGCCAGACCATCGCCGGGGTGTCTCTGGCGTCGATGGTCCTCTTCATCATCCTGATGCTTATCCCGCTGGCCATGCGCGGGGTCAACAACAAACAGTTCCTTGGCAGCTTCTTCCGGGGCATCCTGGCTTCGGTGGTGTACGTCATCTCCGATTGGCTGTACGCCGAGCTTGAGAAGTTGGGCCGGTTCTGGCTGCTTGTCGGGTTGGCCCTGACGGTTGTCGTCACCGTGGTGCTCATCGAGATGATCACACGCGCGGGCAAGATCAAGGATGAAGTGGGGACGCGCACCGACCTGATGGCGTCGATCGCCTCGGGCCTGGCGTTCGCCCTGCTGACTAACCTCGCGGGTTACGGCTGGACCTACATTCAGAAGGTCATCGGACACTAAGGGGGCGCGCAGTGTACATTCCGGCGCACTTTGACGAGGCGGAGCTTTCGGTCGTCCTGGAGCTGATCGAGGCCAACCCCCTGGCCTCCATCGTCACCCACCGCCCTGAGGGTCTCGACGCCAACCCCGTTCCCCTGCTCCTCGAGTCGCGAGCCCCCGGGGCGCTCACCCTGATAGGTCACGTTTCCCGGAAGAACCATCTAGGCACCGACGCCACCCCCGGCGAGGCGGTGCTCGTGCTCTTCCGCGGCGCCCAGGGCTACGTTTCACCCAACTGGTACCCGGGCAAGGCCAGGGACGAAAACCAGGTGCCCACGTGGAACTACCAGGTCGTGAACCTGCGGGGCGTGCTTGAAATCGTGGACGACGAGAAGTTTGTGCGCGGCGTGGTGGCGCGTTTGGTCACCAAGAACGAAGCCTCGCAGCCCAAGCCGTGGAAGATGACAGATTCGGACCCGGCCTACATCGACCAGAACCTCACCCAGATCGTGGGGTTGCGCATCACCGTGACCGACGTCAAGGCCAAGTTCAAGCTGAGCCAGAACCGCAGCCACGAGGACTGGCTGGGTGCAGCCCAGGGGCTGGGTTCGGCGGGCAACTCGGCGCTCGAAAGCGCCATGCTTGACGCCTACCACCGCAACAAAGATTGAAGGCCGGAGCGCTACCGCTTGCCCGGGGGCGGACCGGGGGGCGGCCCGTCGGCGGGGGCGCCCTCGGCGCCGGGACCCGCAGCCATCTTGAGGAACCCGAAAATGGTCCCGCAGACTCCGCCTACGATGTGGGCCAGGTTCGACACCGCGGGATTCGTGTTCTGGGCGCCCCGGGTCAGTTCGGCCAGCAGGAACAAGATAAAGATAAGGATGAACGACACGGGGATGTCGCCGGCCTTCGTCCGGGCAAAGCTCACGAGCATGATCATCATGAACACCAGCGAGCTGGCGCCCACCAGGGGCGGCTGCTTCATTAGAATGTTGAAGATGCCCGTGACCAGCGTGGTCAGGAACATCATCATGAGCAGGGGTTTGGGGGTGTACTTCTCTTCGAGGATGGGACCCAGCAGCAGCAGGAACAGGAAGTTGTTGGCCAGATGGGTCCAGCTTTCGTGGCCGAACACGTAAAGGACGAGGGCGAACCAGTGCGCCGGCTGGGACGCGTTGAAGTCGGCCCCCGGCGCGCTCAGGTAGGCGCCCACGAACCCGGGGAATACATACTGGTCGAGCAGCATGACCAGCACACAGATGAGGGCGAAACTGAACGTGACGGGCGCGTTGTAGCGTAGCTGCAAGGGAAATCTCCGCTGGGCCTCGGACGGGGCTACTTCCATTGTCGGCGGGTCCCGCAAAAAGCTGAGCGGTAGCATTCCCGGGCCGATTGCACTATAAATGGGAGGAAACCTCACGCCAGGAAGGACTTCTTGCAGACCAAGCGACTGTGGGCCGTGCTGATCTCGTTGTTCCTCCCCCTGACTCTCGCCGGGGCCCAGTCGCCTGTGGTCTTAGACCGCATCGTCCGGGCTCAGGAACTGACGGTTGCCCAGGCGGCCTACCTTGTGTTTTCCGCATCGGGAAGGCTTGGCGAGGGCACCGAGGACGAGGCCTTCGGCCAGCTGAAGACCAAGGGCTGGGACGGCGGCCGCCAGCCCGGGGCCGCCGAGCGTTCGGACGAGTTCGCGTGGCTCTTGGCCCGCGCCTTCCCCCTTCACCGGGGCATGCTGGGCACTCTGTTCCCCGGCCCCCGGTACGCCTACCGCGACCTGGTGTTCCAGGGACTCCTTCCCGCCCAGGGCGACCCAAAAGCCACGCTCAGTGGCGCCCAGGGCGTCGGCGTCCTGCGCAAGGTGTTGGCGGCCCTCCCTGAGGCCCGCCCGTGAACCGCCTGCCAATTCTGGCCTTGCTCCTGGCGTGTGCCCCGGGCGTCCACGCGCTGGATTGGGGGGTGAACCTGGCCGAACTTCCCGTGATGGTGACCGGTGAGCAGTCGCTGGCGTACTCGGCGTCCGAGGTGCACCTGTGGCTGACCGCGCCGCTGTCGGGAATGGCGTTCCGCCTTGAGACCGTGGGCACCTGGGCCGCCTCGACCGCCGACCTGACCGTAGCGAACCAGAATCTGAACTCGCAAATCACCCTCGACGTGGAGGAACTCAGCCTCGCCGGCCACGGCGTGTGGAACGGCGGCGAGGGCGGCGCCTTCGACTGGAGCCTGGGGAGGCGGCAGGTGACCGACCTCACCGGGGGTTGGATCGTCGATTCCCGGTGGGACGGCGCCGCCGTCACGGCCCACGCGGGGCAGACCAAACTCGCCCTGGGTGCAGGCTACTCGGGCCTCCTCCTGAACGCCAACTCGCGCGTGGACGGATCCCCCGCCGACTTGGCCGACCAGAGCAACACGAGCCTGCTGCTGGCCCCCAAACGCCTGCTCGGCTATCTCGGCGTGGGGGTGAACGAGGCCTTCTTCCGCCAGGACCTGCAGCTCGAACTTCTGGGCGACTACGACTTCCGCGATGCCGACGAGGCCGTCCACGGCGCCTACGCCACGGCGGCCTTTTCGGGCCCGCTCCCCGGCGGACTGAGCGAGCGGCTGTACACCACCGGGGCCGTCAGAAGGTCCTCCACGGAGTGGACGCTGGGGCTGCTCTCGGGAGCCGAGGTGGGCGTCGACGTTGGGTTCCTGGGGTTCCGGGCCGTCTTGAGCGCCGTTGCCGCCTGGGCCCAGGGCACCTACGGTTTCCAGCCGGTGTCGGGGGACAGCGTGTCCGATGTCATCTCGCTGCCGACGGCCCACGCGGCGTCGGTCAAGCTCGACGGCTCGATCCGGCCGTGGACGGGCTTTGTCGCCGGAGTCAGGGCCGATTCGTTGTGGCGGACCTCCACCGATCTGCCGCCCCTGGCCGGCATCCTGCCCGGCGCCACCGACTCCTGGCTGGGCACCGAGGCCGGCGTGTACGGAAGCTGGGAACCTACGAGCGACGTGTCCCTGGGCTGGTCGGGCGGCGTCTTCTTTCCCCAATTCGGCGCCTTCGCCTCGACCACGCAGGTCACGGCGCTCTCGGCGATCTCCCTGACGGTGAAACTGTGAGGTGCTCCATGAAGACTGCGGCTGCCTTCTTTGCCCTGACCCTGCTGGCCCTCCCCGCATGGCCGCAGTCGGTCACCGTCCGCGACGTTCAGGGGCTCGTCGAATACAAGGCCGGGGACGGCTGGCTCCCGGCGGCAGCCGGGCAGGAGCTCCCCGCGGGTTCGGCCGTTTTCACGGGGTTCGGGGGCACCGCCACCCTCGAAATGCTGGGCTCGACGGTAACCCTCAGGCCCTTGACCCGGGTCGAAGTGGTCCAGCTTGAGCAAACCTCCGTGGGGACCAGGACGAGGTTGTCCCTCTCGTACGGAGAGGTCAGAGCCGAGGTGAAGCCCTCCACCCCGGCCTCACGGACTCTGTTCGACGTCGCTGGCCCCCAGGCCACGGTCTCGGTGAGGGGGACGGGCTTCGAGTTCGACGGTGACTACGTGCTTGTCGGCCACGGAGAGGTGCAATTGGCCACCTCCTCGGGGGGCAGATCAGTGGGCGGGGGCGAGGTTTCGGGCGTGGGGAGGGGCGCGGTGAGTCCCCCTGTGGCCGTAGCCGGTCCCGCGGCGGCCAACCTCGGCGCGGCCCTGGCGAGCGCGGGCGACCGGCTGGCGTCAGTCGAGGGGGGGACGCAAACCGACTTGTCCCGGCGGCTCCGGGCGCTGCCGTTCTTCCCTCCCGTGTCGACTGTTCCGCAGACCGTGTCCGTCACGGTGAGCGTGCAATGAGGCGCCTCGGGGCCCTGGCCATAGCGGCGCTGGTCGCCGCGTGCCAGTTTCCGGTCTCGTCGGCCAAGGGCCCGGGCCCAGGCCTGACGCTCAACTTTGTGATCTCGGGTGCTGGTTCCTCCACCACGCAGAAGGCCTCGGCCCGCCTGCTGCTGCCCACGGTCAGCACCCTGACCGTTACCCTGACACCCCAGAACTCATCCCTGAAGACCCTTACGGCGACGGCATCAATCGCCTCGGGCGCCTCGGTGGTGCCCGTGACCTTCGGCCAGGTCGCCACGGGCACTTACACGGTGGCCGCCCAGGCCTTCGACGCCTCGGGAACGCTGCAGTTCCAGCAGACAGCCCCGCTGACCCTCGGCGCGGCGCAGACCTCGACCACGCTCAACTTGGTCCCCGTCTTCACCTCGACCACCAATCAGCTCGCCTACGGCCAAAGCGTGAGCGGCACCGTCCTCGCGGGGACGGCGCAGTCGTGGGCGGTGCCCTCGAGCTCCCTTGTCAGCGGCGGCTGGGGCCTCACCCTTACCGCCAGCACCTCGCTGTTGCTGTTCGCCCAGGACTCCGACGGCGCAGCGTTTCCTGCCGGCGACACCATCGGCACCGTGACGACGGTCCAAGTCACGAACGGCGGAACCTCGTTCATTACGCTTTACAACCCCACGGGCACCGACCAGGCCTTCCAGTTCGTCCTCAGCGCCCCGACGATTCCAGTTCCCCAGTACAAGGTGACTTCGTGGGTGCCTTACTTCAGCGCTTCGTTCGCTCCCTCGAGCACCACCGTGGTCTACGTCGACCTGACCGACTCACTGTCTGTCAGCTTTCAACTGCCCGCCTCGGGCTCAGGCCTGACTTTCAGTTACCTTGACCAGAATGGCCTGCCGTTGACGGGAATCGCGACGGCCAACAGCGTGAGTGTGGCGAAATCGCAAGTGGGCGGGACCACAGGCTTCTTCATTACAATCGTCAACACAACGGCCGCCGCCGTGACGGCCCCAGGCGGACGGGAAGCCATGACCTTCGCCCTCGACCCCACCCAGGTGACCTCGTACGCCGTTGCCCTCGATAACGGAACCAGCCCGGGTCGCATCGACGTGTTCTCGCTCAACGAGACCACCGGCGCGGTGGCGCTCCTGTCGCAGGTTCCCCTCAGCGCCGGGTTCATCGCCTCGCGGATCATCCCCGACCCGGGAACCCGGCGGTTCTACGTCACGGGGAACTCGGGGTCGTACGCCCTGGACGGCTACACCCTGTCGGCCACCGGCGCGCTGACCGAGATTTCAGGGTTCCCCCAAGCGGGGCTGACCAACCTCACGATCGCGCCCGTGATCACACCGGACCAGAACCTGTACTGGACCGACGCGGCGAACGCGCTCAACTGGGTGCCCATCGCCGCCGACGGGACGTTGACGGCCGGCGCCCCCAATTCGTGGGGGTCGTCGGCGAACCCGGTGATTTCGCTGGCCTACTCCGCGGGCAACAACCTCCTGGTCGTGGGCAGCATGGCGGGTACACTCTCGGCCTACCAGCCGATTGCCGCCGGCGGCGCTACTGCTCTGACCACGTCGCTCTCGGGCTCGGCGCCGAACGCCCACTCGCCGACCTCGTACGTCGATCAGCCGCTGGGCACGCTCTTTCAGCTGTTCAACAACGCCTTCTACACGTTCACGCTCAACAACGGCGGCTCGCCCGTCCAGATCACCCAGATCGTCCAAAGCGTCACCCAGGCCAACGTCGGTCCAGCGTTCAACCCGTCGGGATTAGCGGCGTATTTTTCGCCCTACGCTCTGGCGCCCCCGTACACCGTGGCCGGCTACTCGGTCTCGAGCTCCACGGCGAGCATCACCGCAACGGGGGCAAGCTGGACCGTGCCTTCGGGCAATCCGGTGAAGGTCATCGCCACCGATCCGGCCGGAGCATGCGTGCTCGTGGCCGATTCAGCGGGAAACCAATACTCCCTGGCCGGCGGTTCGCTGACTCAGATCGGGGCCACGGTGAGTGTGCCTTCGGCGGTGTTCGCCGACTTAGCGGTGGTAAGGGTTCAGTAGCCTGACGGTTCAGACAGCGGGGTCGCGCTGGTACAGGTAGCGGATTTCGCCTTCCTTGGTCAGCGGGATGATGGTTGTTCGGAAGAAATCGACGATGCGGTCGGGGTCGGCCAGCCGCCTCAGCGCCGGGTCGGAAAGCGACTGCACGGCCTGCACCTTGGCCCTGACCCGGGCCAGGACCCTGTCCTCGACCTCGCTGCGGGTGATGGCGGCCATCAGGCCGATATCGTCGCAGTCGGCCACGAGCTTGGCAAACTTCGCCGGGGCCTCGCGGTACTTGGACTCACCCACGTACAGGGCGCCGTAGTGGATGCGCCTTGAAAGCGCCTGCAGGCAGATGACGTCGTGCTCCACCGCCGAGCCCCACTGCCCGTCGTCGCCCTCGCCGCACAAAACGGGGAGCAGGGCCAGGTAATCGGTACGGATCGCTCCCGTCACGTTGACGGTCTCAAGGTCGCGGATCACGAGGGGTGAGTCCGGCTGGGAAGGCACGCGCCGGGGGGGAGGAAGGCCTAGGTGAAAGGGGCGCTCCTCGGGGATCAGGTACCGGCCGAACACGGTGTCGAGCTTTTCCTGGTAGTGCAGCCGAAGCTCAAACAGGCTCGCCGCCTCGTTGGGGCGGAACCGGCTCTGGCCCGGCCGGTAGGCGCCGGCGTTGCCCGCGAACTGCGCCCTGTCGAGCAGCTTGTAGATGAGCGTTTCCTCGAGCCCGGCCAGGTGGGAGGCGATGGTCTCCAGACGCAAGGTCACGGCTGGCTCCGAACCAGTTTCCGGTACCCGAGCCAGTATTGGCCGAAGCTGAACAGCGATTGGAACGCCGCCACCGCGAACAGAGCCGTCAAGATCACAAAGTTGACTTCGGGGGACAGCCAGTTGGGGAAGGTTACATGGATCAGCCCGGCCAGCGACGCGAAGAAATACAGCCAAGCCTTGAGCTTGCCGCCGGTGCTGGCTGCCTGGACCACCCCGCGCTGCACCATGAGCAGGCGGAGGAAGGTCATCGAGAGTTCGCGGTAAAGGACGATGAGGAAGAACCACAGCGGCGTCACCCCTACCAAGAGGAGGCACACGAACATGGTCAGGCGGCTGATGACGTCGGAAAACGGGTCAAGGAGCTTGCCCAGATCGCTTGTCTCCTTGAGCTTCCTGGCCACCCAACCGTCCAGGATGTCTGACAATTCTGAGACCAGGAAGACGAACCAGACGAGCAGCAGCCACACGGGATTGCGCCAAGCGAACCATGCCGAAAACAGTCCTGCAAAAACGGGAGCTAGAGCAATGCGGAAAACTGTGATGCGGTTGGCCAAGCCCATGGTGTCACCTTAGCGCCCCCCCTCCCCCTTGTCAACTCGACAGGCAACGGCTAAGTTGGGAACCATGGGTTTGACCTTCTTTGAGCTCAGGGTCCTGGCGGTCCTACTCGGGTTCTTTGCCGTGCAAACCGTCGGTTTCGCGGTCTTCCAGCAGTTCTACCATCTGCCTCGGGTTTGGAACTGGGCATTCTACGTCCTGAGTGCCGTTTACCACGGGTTGCTGTGGCTCGGCCTGTGGTCGGTGAGGGCACGCTTCGTTGACCTCGACGGCGCCCCCATGACCAAGGTGGGACTGCCCAACCTGCTGACCCTTTTCCGCCTCACCAGCCTGCCCATCATCACCCTCGTTTTTCTGTCGGCTCGAACGCATCCCAGCCTGGCGATGCCGCTGGTCGTCTTCGTGAGCGTGGCCTTCCTGACCGACCTTCTCGACGGTTTTTTGGCCCGGCAGTTCAAGATGGGCACCGAACTGGGCAAGATCCTCGACAGCAGCACCGACTACGTCATCTTGTTCTCGCTCACCGTCGTTCTGGGCTTCGTGGGCGTGCTGCCAGTTTACCTTCTTGTGTGCATCCTGGTCCGCATGGGGTTCCAGGTGGGCGGCGTGCTGTGGATCCAGGTGACCCTAGGCAAGAAGTTTGTCGAGACCACGTGGCTGGGCAAGGCAAGCCTGTTCGTCCTCATGGTGCTGTTCGCCGTCGAGATCCTCGTGTTCCTGCGCTTACCCGGCTGGGAGGGACACTGGGCGATCACAAGCCTTGAGATTTTCTCAGCCGCGGTCATGGTTGTTTCTACGGTGGACAAGGCCTTCTTCTTCCGGAGGAAGCTCAAGGAGGCGGCATGAGCGTGATCGACGACGCCATCGGCGCGGCCCCCGAGGCCGCCCGGGACCGCATGGCCCTGGTGCGCCAGATTGTCCGCGAGGAGGCGCCCGAAGCTGTCGAGGTGATCAGCTACGGAATCCCCACCTTCGACCTCAACGGCCGCCATATGATCCACTTTGCCGGGTACAAGGGCCACCTCGGGCTTTACCCCACGCCCCACGGCATGGCTGGCTTCGACGTGGAGCTGGCGACGTACCCCCGCGGCAAGGGGTCCGTGCAGTTTCCCCATGACCGGCCCCTCCCCGTCGATCTGGTCAGGCGTATCGTGCGACACAGGGTGGCCTTCGTCCTCTCCAAACCCCCCAAAAAAACCAAGGCCTGACGCTCAAACCTTGACGGTGCGGCAAACTCATGCGAACATCGTGGCAAACTATTGCCACTAACATGGCAAAGAGAGGTCAAACGTGTCTTCTGATTTCATGGCCAAGGTCGTGGCCCGCAACCCCGGCGAGAACGAATACCACCAAGCGGTGCAGGAAGTGGTCGAATCCCTGGCGCCCTTCATCGCCGCCCACCCCAAGTACGCGCACAACAAGATCTTGGAGCGCATGGTCGAACCCGAACGCACCGTCATGTTCCGGGTCTCGTGGGTGGACGATAAGGGCGAGATCCAGGTCAACCGCGGGTACAGGGTGCAGATGAACAGCGCCATCGGCCCGTACAAGGGCGGCCTGCGCTTCCACCCCAGCGTGAATCTGGGCGTGCTGAAGTTCCTTGCGTTCGAGCAGGTATTCAAGAACTCGCTGACCACCCTCCCCATGGGCGGCGGCAAGGGCGGCAGCGACTTCGACCCCAAGGGCAAGTCCGACCTGGAGGTCATGCGCTTCTGCCAGGCCTTCGTCACCGAACTGCAGCGGCACATCGGCGGCTTCCTCGACGTTCCCGCCGGCGACATCGGCGTGGGCGCCCGGGAGATCGGCTTCATGTACGGCCAGTACAAGCGTGTGCGCAACGAAGTCTCGGGGGTGTTCACTGGCAAGGGCCGGGGCTGGGGCGGCAGCCCCATCCGCCCCGAGGCTACGGGCTATGGCGCCGTGTTCTTCGCCCAGGAGATGCTCAAGACCCGGGGCCACACCATGGAGGGCAAGACCGTCCTCGTGTCGGGGTCGGGCAACGTCGCCCAGTACACCGTCCAGAAGGCCACCGAGCTGGGCGCCAAGGTCGTGACCCTTTCAGACTCCGAGGGGACCATCTACGACCCCGCGGGCATCGACGCCGAGAAGCTGGCCTGGGTCATCGAGCTGAAGAACGTCAGGCGCGGCCGGATCAAGGAGTACGCCTCGCACTTCCAGGCCGAGTTCTTGCCCGGCAGGACCCCGTGGCACGTGAAGGCCGACGTGGCCTTCCCCTCGGCCACCCAAAACGAACTCAACGGCACCGACGCCCAGACGCTGGTGGACAACGGCTGCGTATGCGTGAGCGAAGGCGCCAACATGCCCTCAACGCCCGAGGCGGTCAAGGTGTTCCAGACCGCGCGCATCCTGTACGGTCCGGGCAAGGCGGCCAACGCCGGCGGTGTAGCCACCAGCGGACTGGAAATGTCGCAGAACTCGCTGCGCCTTTCGTGGACCCGTCAAGAGGTCGAGGCCAGGCTCCACCAGATCATGATGGATATCCACGCGGAGTGCGTAAAGTACGGCACGGAAAAGGACGGCTTTATCAACTACGTCAAGGGAGCAAACATCGCCGGATTCGTCAAAGTGGCCGACGCGATGATCGACCAGGGCGTGATATGATGCCGGCATGAGTTCCACCGCGCGACAGAAGAAGCTGGCCATCCTGGGCATCCTGAAGAACGGAGGCCAGCCTGCCGGGGGGAAGGAGATCGCCGAAATCCTCGCCTCCCAGGGGCTCGACGTCAGCGACAGGACGGTACGGATGTACTTCCAGGAGCTCGAGGACGAGGGGTTTCTCGCCAACTCGCCCGGCAAGGGCCGCTCGATCACCGAGGCGGGGCTACGGGAACTCGACAGCGAAAAAGCCCTGAGCCGGGTGGGCATCGTGTCGTCGAGGATCAACCAGCTCATCTACGACATGACTTTCGACCTGAATCTGGCCCGGGGGTCGGTCATCGTGAACGTGACCTTTGTGACCCCCGCCGCCCTGCGCCAATACCTCGCGCCCATGATGAAGGTGTTTGAGCTCGGGTACGCCATGGGCCGGCTGGTGGCGCTGCTTCCCCCCGGCGCGGCTGTCAGACAAAACGTGGTCGTCCCCCCGGGCAAGCTGGGCTTGTGCACGGTTTGCTCGGTGACGCTCAACGGAGTGCTGCTTAAGCACGGAATTCCCGTCAACAGCCTGTTCAGCGGCCTCCTTGAGGTGAAGAACCACCAGCCCCAGCGCTTCGTCGAGGTCATTTACTACAACGGGACCAGCCTCGACCCCCTGGCGCTGTTCATCCAAAGCGGCATGACCAACTACCTGGGCGCCATCGCCGACGGCAACGGCAGGATTGGCGCGGGCTACCGCGAGGTGCCGGCTGGGAGCTACGACCTTGTAAACAAGCTGGCCGAAAGGCTCACTGCCATCGGCTTGGGTGCGTTCCAGACCATTGGGAAGCCGGACCAGACCGTGTACAATATTCCCGTTCACGAAGGTGCCTGCGGCATCGTAGTTATCGGGGGCCTCAACCCCACGGCCGTGTTCGAAGAGTCGGGGGTCAGGGTCGATTCCCGGGCTCTCGACGGTGTACTCGAATTCTCGGAACTGTTTCCGTATACGGAACTTCCGGCCCGGCTGGACAAACTCGCCCCTTGAGGGGCGGTCCAGAGTTTGGTAAGCTAAACTTGGAGGCCCGAGCCATGAAATCTCCCGCCGAACTCAAGATCGCCTTCTTCGACACCAAGCCCTACGACAGGTCGTCGTTCGAGCGCCAGAACCAACACTTCGGGTTTCACCTGAAGTTCTTCCCCAGCCACTTGACCGAAGAGACGGTTTCGCTGTGCCAGGGCTACGACGCCGTGTGCGTCTTCGTGAACGACAGGGTGACCAAGGGCATCCTCGACGCCTTGGCGGCGATGTCGGTGCCCCTGCTGGTGCTGCGCAGCGCCGGGTTCAACAACGTCGATTTGGCGGCCGCCAGGGGCAAAGTCCAAATCAGCCGCGTGCCCTCGTACTCGCCCCACGGCGTGGCCGAGCACGCCATCGCCCTCATGCTCACCCTCAACCGCAAGACGCACAGGGCCTACTACCGTACCCGCGACAACAATTTCAGCCTACACGGCCTGATGGGCTTCGACATGTACGGCAAGACCGCGGGCATCGTGGGGACGGGGCAGATCGGGCGCATCGTGTGCGAAATCCTCAAGGGCTTCGGCCTCACGGTGCTGGCCTGCGACCCGTTTCCCTCAACGGCGTGGGCCGCCGAAAAGGGTGTGGAGCTTGTCGACTTGGGCACCCTCTACGAGCGCTCGGACATCATCAGCCTCCACTGCCCGCTCACGGCCCAGAACATCCACATGATCAACCGAGGCACCATCGAGCTCATGAAGCCCAACGTGATGATCATCAACACGGGCCGGGGCAAGCTGCTGCGCTCCGAGGACCTCCTTGAGGCCCTTCGGGAGGGCAAGATCGGCAGCGCCGGCCTCGACGTCTACGAGGAGGAGGCCGACTACTTCTTCGAAGACTTTTCAAGCACCATCATGAAAGACGACGTGCTGGCACGGCTCATCAGCTTCCCCAACGTTTTGGTCACCAGCCACCAGGCGTTCTTCACCGAGGAGGCTCTGGCCAACATCGCATCGACCACCCTCGAAAATGTGCGCAGCTTCTTCTACGACGGGACGCTGCTGAATGGAGTCTCAACGGAGAGCAAAGCCTAGAACCACTGCGGAGAAAAGAAACGCTTCTCGTGGTCTCGGTCTGAAGCGAGGCCCGTGTCGAGGGAGGGACCCACCCGGCCCGCGAACGGTTCGGCGCCCGCCGTCCACGCTGCCTGCCAGGCGGCAGCCCACGGCAGCGCCAGCTTGTCGAAATGTTCGACAAGCTGCTCCAAGGTTGCCCGGCCGGGGCTGCCGGACACGGGGTCGATCCAGGTCATCGTCCCCTCGAAGGCGGGGTGGCGCGCGGCGTGGCCCCTGTAAAATGCCGGGGTCAGGTCCGAATCCTGCCCCCGCTGGCCCACGGCGACCAGGCCGGCCACCCCGGCGACCACGGGGTTGCACAGCCAGCGTTGAAGGCTGCAGTGCGCGCCCAGCCAGGGCCGCGAGTCGGCCCCCGAGAAAACTGAGTGGACCCGGCGCAGGTCGCTTTGCCTCTCCCGGGCGAGCCCGGCCAATCGGCGCACCGGCGGCGGGCCCCACAGGGCGTTGCAGTGAAGGTCGAGCGCCGTCTCGCAGGCCTGGTGCCGCCACCGCCAGCCTTGTCGGAGGGCGGGGTCGGGGGCCTGAGCGTCGCCCGTCCACGAAAATACCAACGGATGGAAGGTAGCGTCGGCGGCCACGTGGGTGAGGGCACCCAGGCCGAAGGCGAAGGCCGGGGCGCCGAGGATCTCCCGCTGTGCCGCCAGGGAGCGCAGGGGCGCAAAGCTGTCGTGCCCTGCGGCCCCATGGAGGCGGTCGGCGGCCTGCTTGGCTTCGGCGTCCCTCAAGGCGTAGTAACCGCTGTCGTGGCTGACGGCGCCGACTAGAAGAAACTCGTCGTAGGCGAGCACGGCGTCGGCCAGGGGGCCGGGTTCGAGGCGCCCCGCGATGCGGCGGGCCAGGTGCCAGTGGCAGTATTCCTTAGGCACGGCCGGTTCCCTGCATTCCTTCCTCCCGCCCGGGTATTCTACACCCGTTCCGCCGTATCAGGCCACAACGCTTAAGATCATGCCCGCGCCCAGGCACTCTTCGCCCGAATAGAAGACCGCAAACTGTCCCGGGGCTATGCCCGCGTCGCCCTCGGCCAGACTGACCGCCAGCCGCGCGCCCCCGGGGCTGGCCTCGACCCGGCAGTCCAGCAGCTCGGGGCCGTGGCGGAGCTTGCACGTGAGCGCTTCGTCGGCCCGGGGCGGCCTGTGGACCCAGGTCAGGGCGCCCACCACAAAGTCGCGCTGGTTGTGCTCGCGGTGGTGCTCCAGGTGGCTCACGAACACGGTGTTGGTGTCGATATCCTTGGCCACGACGAACCAGGGGCCGTTGCCCAGGCCCAGCCCGCTGCGCTGGCCGATGGTGTGGAACCAGAATCCCTTGTGGTCCCCCAGCTTCTTGCCTGTGTCCCGATCGACGATGGCGCCCGTCTTCTCACCTAGGTAGTGTTTGACGAAGTCGTTGTACTTGATCTTGCCCAAAAAGCAGATGCCCTGGCTGTCCCGGCGGGCCTGGTTGGCCAGGTTGTACTCGTGGGCCAGCGCCCGCACCCGGCTCTTGTGGTAGCCGCCGATGGGGAACTCGATCTTGGCCAGCTGGGCCTGGCTCAGGTGACTGAGGAAGTACGTCTGGTCCTTGACGGGGTCCGGGGACCGCAGGAGCCGCACCGGCTCGCCCGAGCGGTCGACCACTCCGTAGTGGCCGCTGGCCACACGGTCGACGCCTTCGCCCACCTTGTCGTAGAAGGCGCCGAACTTGACGCGCTGGTTGCAGAAGATGTCGGGCGACGGGGTGTGGCCGACCCTCAGTTCGGCCAGGGCATATTCGACAACCTTTTCGTAGTACTCGGCCTGGAGCGGCACCACTTTCAGCGGCACCCCCGCCGCGTCGCAGACGGCCCTGGCGTAGCCCAGGTCCTCCTCCCAGGGGCAGTCCCCCAGGTAGCTTAACTCGTCCTCGAGCCAGATCTTGAGGTAGTAGGCGGTGACGTCGGTGCGGCCCTGCGCCAGCAGCTCATACAGGGCCACCGAGCTGTCGACCCCTCCCGAAAGGAGGACGGCGGTCTTCATGGCGCCAAGATACCAGGAAACCCGCGCCGCGAAAAGCTCGCCTTTACCGAACCCTGGGGGAATGGTTATCATAGAGCCATGCCCGTTCCACCCGTCGGCCTCCACGATCTGGCCTTGGCCCTGCCCCGCAACCGCATCGACCTGGCCGCCCTGGCCCGGGCGCGGGTCGCCGAAGACCCGGCCCTCGAGAGGCACCTGGCCAGGGCCCTGGCGTCGACGGGTCAGAAGATGATGCGGTTCCCCGGCCCCACCGAAGACACGGTGACCCTGGCCGCCGAGGCGCTCAGGGCGCTCTTCGATGCGCGCCCCGACGTCGACCCGGCCGCGTTGCGGTTTCTGGTGCTGGGCACCGAGACCGCAGTCGACATGTCGAAGTCGGGGACGGCGTACGTGCAGGGGCTTTTGCAAAAGGCCGGGTACCGGGTGCCCAACACGCTGTCGTCGTTCCAGGTGCAGCACGCCTGCGCCGGCGGCGCGCTGGGGCTTCTCACCACGGCGGCCTTTCTGCAGGCCGCGGGCCGGGAGGGCGACACCGCCGCCGTGCTCACCAGCGACATCGCGCGGTACAAGGCGCCGTCCACCGCCGAGGTCACCCAGGGGGCCGGCGCCAGCGCCCTCCTGGTCGCCCGCAACCCCGACCTCCTCGAGCTCGACTTGGCGGGCGCGGGATTTGCCAGCCACGACGTCGATGACTTCTTTCGTCCCCTGGGCTCGACCATCGCCAAGGTGAAGGGCGGGTTCTCGCTGGCCTGCTACCACGAGGCCCTGGCCGAGGCCTTCGAAGACCATTGCCGCCGGGTCGACGCCGATCCCGGAGACGAGCTCGAGTCCCTGGACGCCGTCTACCTTCACGTGCCCTACGCGCTGATGCCCGTTTCAGCGATGGAGAAGCTGCTGGCCAAGCACCGGAGGCTAGACGCGGGGGCGGCCACGGCCTACCTGACCCAACGGGGCTTCTTTGCCGGCCTCGACGCCACGGCCCAGGTAGGCAACCTGTACACGGGCAGCCTGTTCCTGAGCCTGGCCTTTGGCCTCGCCGAGAGGGTGCCTGCCTGGGGCGGCGCTGTGGCCGGCAAGAAAGTGCTCCTGGCCAGCTACGGCTCAGGCAACACCATGGCCGTTTTCACGGGTCGGATGGCGCCCAACGCGGCGCAGACCGTCGCCCGCTGGAACCTCGACGCGGTACTGACCGACCACCTCGACCCGCCGATGGAGGTCTACCAGGCGTGGATCGACACGGTCCGCACGCCGGAGAATTACGCCGCCTTGCTTGCGGCTTCTCCGCCGCTGCCGGGACGTTTCGCCCTTACGGGGCTCAGGGAGGACGGTTACCGTGAATACAGCCTCGTCTGACCTGTCGGACCGCAAGGCCAAGCACATCGAAATCTGCACCGACCCCGCCTTCGACCCGGAGGGAGGCTCGGCCTTCTTTGAACACCTCAGCTTCAGGCACAGGGCCCTCCCCGAGCTCGCCTGGGACGAGGTGAAAACCGAAACTGAGTTCCTGGGCCGGGTGGTGAAGCTGCCGCTGTTCATCAGCTGCATGACAGGCGGCTCCGACGAAAGCTACGCCCTCAACAAGGCCCTGGCCCGGGCGGCGCAGAGCGTGGGCGTCCCCGTGGGCATGGGATCGATCCGCATCCTCTTCCGAAAGCCCGAACACTTCGACGACTTCCACCTGCGGCCCCTGGCCCCCGACGTGCCCATCTTCAGCAACCTGGGCGCGCAGCAGCTGCTCGAAGAAAGGCTCAGGGACAACTACAAGGCCCTCAACGAGTGGAACAAGCGCCTGGAGGTTGATGCCCAGGTGATCCACCTCAACCCGGGCCAAGAACTGTACCAGGACGGGGGCGACCGCGACTTCCGGGGCCTCAAAGACACGCTGGAGGACTTCTTTGTCCGCAGCCCCCTGCCCGTGATCGTCAAGGAAACGGGGTTCGGCATCGCCCCCGACGAGGTGGACTGGCTGCTCAAGGCCGGCGCCGCGTCGGTGGACGTGGCGGGCAGCGGGGGAACGAACTGGCTCACCGTGGAGGCCTACCGCCTCGACGATCAGGGCTTCGAAAGCGGCCAGGCGCTCCGGGATTGGGGCTGGCCCACCGCGCTGCTCCTCGCGGCGGTGGGCCACCGAAAGGGCCGGATCCTGGCCAGCGGAGGCCTGCGTTCGGGCCTGGACTTGGCCAAGGCCCTGGCCCTGGGGGCCCAGGCGGGGGGCTTTGCCTTGCCGGTGGTCCGGGCCGCCAAGGCCGGCGGCGCCGAGGCGGTTGCTGCCCTGCTCGAAGGCTACGCCAAGGCCCTCAGGACCGTCATGCTGCTGACCTCAAGCCGGAGCGTGGCCGACCTGCGCCGGGTACCCCTGGACGCCAGCCGCGAATTTGACTACCGGCTCAAACGCCTCAAGAAGGCCTGAGGCGTGGAAAAACCCTCCCCTCCCCTCAGGAAACGGACGCTGGACGAGAGGCGCGACTGGTGGTTGCAGGCGTGCGCCGCGACGCCGGGCCAACAACGGTTCTTCGAAGGCTCGGGCGCCGACCTCGAGCTGGCCGACCTGCTCGTCGAGAACGCCGTGGGCTGGATGCCCCTGCCCCTGGGGGTGGCCTCGGGGCTGGTCGTCAACGGCGTCAACTACGAGGTACCCCTGGCCACCGAGGAGCCCTCGGTGGTTGCCGCGGCCAGCTATGGCGCGTCGGTGGCCGCCCGGAGCGGGGGGTTCACAGCCGGGGCGGGCGCCCCCGTCATGCGGGCCCAGGTCTTCCTCGAGAACCCCAGCGCCGAGGCCGAGGCGCTGCTCAAACTCCACCGGGGCGCCCTCGAAGCCGAGGCCAGAAGCCGGCTCGAATCGATGGAGAAGCGGGGCGGCGGCCTGCGGGGCCTCTCGATGGCGCGGCTTTCCGGCCTTGACGTGGCCGTGGTGCGCCTCGACGTCGACGTGCGCGACGCCCTGGGCGCCAACCTGCTCAACACCCTGGCCGAGGCGCTTTCGCCCGCCCTCGAGAAGGCGTTGGGCGGGACCAAGCTGATGGCCATCCTGTCGAACGACGCCTCGCTGCGCCCCGCGTGGGCCGAAGTGAGGCTCACCCTCGACCCCGAGCGCTCGCGCCGGATCGCGCTGGCGTCGGAGGTGGCGAACGCCGACCCCCAGAGGGCCGTCACCCACAACAAGGGCATCATGAACGGCGTGAGCGCCCTCGCCCTGGCCACGGGCAACGACACCCGGGCCCTCGAGGCCGCCGTCCACGCCGGCGCTGCTGCGGCGGGTTCGTACCGGAGCCTCAGCCGCTGGACTGTGGAGGGCGGGGAGCTTAAGGGCCGCATCGATCTTCCGCTGGCCCTGGCCACCGTGGGGGGCTCGGCGGGGGTGCACCCGACGGCGCGCATGGCGCTGCAGCTCCTGGGAAACCCCGACTCGCCCACCCTTTGTGCCGTGGCGGCGGCCCTGGGGCTGGCGCAGAACTTCGCCGCCCTCAACGCCCTCACCGGCGAGGGCATTCAGCGCGGGCACATGGCCCTCCACGAGCGCCGGCACGAGTGGCAGCAGCGGCAGGAGGGTCGCGGGTGAGGGGCTGGGGGGCCGCGGGTCCCAGCCTGGCGCTCATCAAGTACTGGGGCAAGGCCTCGGCCGAGGCGAACACCCCCGCCACGGGCAGCCTCGCTGTGACCCTGGGGGCGCTGGAGTCGCGCACCGAGGCGGCCTTCGACGACCGCGACTCGGTGGTGGTCAACGGCGCCGAGCAGCCGCTGGAGCGCTTTTCGTCCTTCCTCGGAGCCCTCAAGCGTGAACTGGGACTGGAGGGCCGGGGGCTGGCGGTCACCTCGGCGAACAACTTCCCCACTGCGGCGGGACTGGCGAGCTCGAGCTCGGGGTTTGCCGCCTTGGCCGGGGCCGCTGCCGCCTTGGCGGGTGCCCAACTGCCTGCCGCAAAGCTGTCGGCCCTTGCCCGGCTGGGTTCGGGAAGCGCGACGCGGTCGGTCTACGGCGGCTTCACCGTGTTCGACGCCGGGGCCGAGGCCGCCGACGTCGAGCAAGGCGAGGACCACTGGCCCGACTTCAGGGTGGTGCTCTGCGTGGTCCGCGAAGCCGCCAAGGCCACCTCGAGCCGCCGGGCCATGGAATTCAGCCGCGCCACCAGCCCCTATTACGGGCGCTGGGTGGAGACCTCTCCGGCCGTTTTGGCCGAGGCGCGGTTGGCGCTGGCCGCCTGCGACTGGTCCCGCCTGGGTCCCCTGATCCGCCAGAGCTACCTCAGAATGTTTTCGACGATGTTCACCGCCGCACCCCCTCTCATCTACTGGCAGCCCGAGAGCCTGGCCCTCATCCACGAGCTTCAGACCCTGCGCGACGAGGGCTTCACCGCCTGGGAGACCATGGACGCCGGCCCCCAGGTCAAGGTGTTCTGCCCCGCCGACCAGGTCGACGCCGTGGTCGCCCGGCTGGCCGCCAAGGTGCCCGGGGCCCGATTCCTCACCGCGGCGCCCGGACCCGGCCTGCGCTCGGGGATCGTCCCGTGAGGCGACGTTGAGCGCCTTCCGTCTGACCGTTCCCGGCAACCTCCTGCTGGCCGGCGAGTACGCGGTTCTCGAGGAGGGCGGTCTGGGCGCCGCGCTGGCCGTGGAGCCCCGGCTCACCGTGACCGTGTTTCCCGCCGAGGAGTGGCAGCTCGAGGGGCGCTGGGCGGGCGGGCACGAGACCTGGAGCCCCGAAGACTCCGGGCCGCCCACCTTTGCGGGAGCCGCGTTCCTCAAGGCGCTGGAGCTTCTGGAAGAGAGGGGGGACGAGCGCCAGCGCCGCTGGCCACGCCTTCCACCCGCGCGAATCGAGCTCGACTCGTCTGCGTTTTTCGACGCGCGCGGGCGCAAGCTGGGCTTCGGTTCGTCGGCGGCGCTGGTCGTGGGTCTCACGGCCGCGCTGGCGCGGTTGGGCAGCAGGGAGGACGAGGAATCGCTCCACCAAATCGCCGTGGCCGCGCACCGCCACGCCCAGGGCGGCGCCGGGTCGGGGTACGACGTCACCGTCAGCTGGTTCGGCGGCTTCGGTTTGTTTACCGGCGGCGCCCAACCGCAGTGGCAGCCCGCGGACGCCCGCGCGTTGCCCGCCCTCGCCGTGTTTGCCGGCCCCGAGGCCGTGCGCACCGTGGGCTCCATCGCCCGGTACCGGCGCTGGAAGGCCGACGCCCCTGCCGAGGCGGGGAACTTCCTCGACGCGAGCAACGCCGCCGTGCGCGCGCTGGTGGCCGCCAAGACCCCCGGGGCCATCGACGAGGCATGGCGCCGGGCCCGGGACCTAGGCCTGGAAGTGGGCGCTGCCGTCGACAGCCCGGCGCAGCTCGACCCTCCCCCCGGTCTCGGCCCCAACACCTTGGTCAAGGCGCTGGGAGCCGGGAACGAAACGGGCGTCGCGATGGGGGCGGTGCCGCCGTTGCCCCCGGGGCTGACGGACCTGGTGCCGTCGCCAGAGGGCGTGCGTTGGGAGTAGCCGTGGCCCGGGCCAAGCTGCTGCTCTTCGGCGAGCACGCCGCCGTCTACGGGCACCCCGCCGTGGGGTACAGCCTGCCGTGGCCGCTGACCGTGGTCCACTCCCCCGGGCCCTGGGAGTTTCCGGGGCTGGGACCGTACGAGCCTGCCGTCCGCTCGCTGGTCGACTGGCTGGTCAACGTTGCCCGGCAGGAGGGGTTGCCCGCTCCCGTGCCGGGGAGGCTTGAGTTCATCACCAAGATACCAGTAGCAGCGGGCTACGGGTCTTCGGGGGCCCTCTGCGCGGTGCTTGTGAACCTGTTCTTTGGATCGCTTCCCCTGGCCGACCGCGAACGGCTGGCCTGGCGGGCCGAGGGCCGGTTCCACGGCACCCCCTCGGGCATCGACACAGCGCTAGCGCTCAGGGAGGGATGGTGGGCCCTCGACGCCTCGACCAAGCCCGCCAAAGCAGCACCCCTGGGCGATCCCCGGCTCGTGCTGGTGACGGGGGCCCTGGTGCGGCGCTCGGACACCCGCGCCCTGGTGGCGTCGGTGGCCGCCCGCAGGGCCGCCGGCGACGCGGGGGCGACGCGTGCCCTCGACGAACTGGGCGCCGTGGCGGCCGAAGCCGTGGCAGGGTGGAAGGCGCACGATGCGCCCCGCCTGGCGGCCTTAGTGACCCGGGCCAGGGCAGGATTGCAATCGCTTGACCTCGAGACTCCCGAGCTCACCGGCGTGCTCGAAGCGGCGCTGGCGTGCCCAGGAGCCCTGGCGGGCAAACTTTCGGGCGCTGGCGGCGGGGGGGCCTTCCTCGTCCTGTTCGACCGCCGTGAAGCGGCCGTCGCGGCCCTCAGCGCTGTCGAGGCTGCGGTCCCCGAGGTCCAGTGGGCAGCGAAGCCCCTCCTGGTTTGATCTCAGTATGGTTAGAGCATTCTTAGTTTTCTTGACATAACCAGTCAGGTACACCCATAGTGAGAACTATGAAACCACCCCTTGTGAAATGGGGGCTGCCGACCTTCTTCCTTTTCGGGGCCCTTCCCGCCTTTGCGGACGCCTTTATCGCTGAGCCCGCCAGCGATTATGGTCTCAAGATCGCCGGCCTGTCGTACGTGATGATGTGGCTGTGCATCGCCTTTTTCGTCCTGGTGGTGGGCCTGATCGCCTACTCGCTCTGGAAGTTTCGGGCCAAGGGCCCCAACGAAGAAGGGGTGGCCATCCACGGTCACACGGGCCTTGAGATCGTGTGGACCCTGATCCCGGCCGTCATCATGATCGTTCTGGGCGCGGTGAGCACCGTGCTTGTCATCGACCAGCTCAACCCGCCCAAGAAGTCCCTGCTGGTCAAGGTCACGGGCTACCAGTTCGGGTGGGACTTCGAGTACTACGAAACCGACGCGGCGGCCTCGGGAAGCGACATCGAAACCATCCGTAACATCTGCGGAAACCCGGCCGTCCTGGTGAAGATCAAGAGCTACCGCGTGAAGAGCGTGGACGAGCTCACCATCCCCAAGGATACCGACATCCGGTTCCTCACCACCGCCAAAGACGTGATCCACAGTTTCTGGATCCCCGAATTCCTGATCAAACGCGACATGGTTCCCGGCCTGGTCGCCGACTTCTGGGTCCACCCGATCCGCAGCGGCGTCTTCGAGGCCCGGTGCGCGGCGCTATGCGGCACCAACCACGCGCTCATGCTCGCCAAGGTCAACGTCGTCGAGCCGGCCCAATTCAAAACGTGGCTGGCCGCTCAACCGGGTGCAGACCTGGTTGCCCTCAACAACTAACCGGAGGATACCGTGAGCGATACCCACACCGCCCCCCACGACCACGCCCCTTCACCCTACCCGGCGTGGACAGAATGGCTGTTCACCACCGACGCCAAGAAGATCGGGCTGGTCTACATGTTCATGGCGTTTGTTTACTTCTTTGTGGGAGGCATTTGCGCCGGAGGGATCCGGATCCAGCTGGCCACCCCCACGATGAACTTCGTCGACGGGGTCACCTACAACGGCCTGGTGTCCATGCACGGCACCGTCATGATCTTCCTGTGGGTCATGCCCTTCTTCGCCGGCATCATCAACTTTGTCATGCCCCTGCAGATCGGCGCGCGGGACATGGCATTCCCTCGGCTCAACGCCATGGGACTGTGGCTGTTCAACGCCGGCGCCCTGGTCCTCATGGCGACTTTCCTCCTTGGCATGCCCCAGGCCGGCTGGACCAGCTACGCTCCCCTGTCCATCATCGACAAGAAAGAGATCGGCATGGACCTGTGGATCCTGGGCATCCAGCTGCTGGGCATCTCGTCCATCATGACGGGGCTCAACTTCGTCGTGACCATCTTCAAGCTGCGGGCCCCCGGCCTGACCATGTTCCGCCTGCCGCTGTTCGTCTGGGCGAGCCTTGTCGTCGGCTGGCTGATGATTCTGGCCATGCCCGCCATCGCCGTCACCCTGACCGAGGTCATGCTTGAGCGCCACTTCGGGTTCACCTTCTTCGGGCCGGCCCACGGCGGCGACCCCATCCTGTACCAGCACCTGTTCTGGTTCTTCGGCCACCCCGAGGTCTACATTCTCATCATGCCCGCCTTCGGGATCGTCAGCGAGATCATCCCCGTGTTCAGCCGGAAGCCCATCTTCGGCTACAAGCTCATGGCCTGGTCGCTGATCCTCATCGCCTTCCTGTCGTTCCTGATCTGGGCCCACCACATGTTCGCCTCGGGCATGGACCCCCGGCTCACCCTCCCCTTCATGATCCTGACCATGATCATCGGCGTTCCCACCGGGGTGAAGATCTTCAACTGGCTGGCTACGATGTGGCGGGGCAAGCTCTACCTCGACACGCCCATGATCTTCGCCCTCGGCTTCCTGGTCACCTTCATCGTTGGCGGGTTCAGCGGGGTGATCGTGGCGTCGGTGCCCATCGACCTGCACATCACCAACACCTACTTTGTCGTCGGGCACATGCACTACGTCATGTTCGGCGGCTCCGTCATGGCCATCTTCGCCGCCATCTACTTCTGGTTCCCCAAGATGACGGGTTATCGGCTCAACGAGAAGCTGGGCATCTGGCACTTCGTCTTCACCTTCATCGGCTCGAACCTCACCTTCCTCCCCATGCACTGGCTGGGGATGCTGGGCATGCAGCGCCGGATCATGACCTACAACGCCATGTACGCCAACGACAACCTGATGGCGACCATCGGCGGGTTCATCATGGGTCTGGCGCAGCTCATCCTGGTCTGGAACTGGTGGATCACCATGAAAAAGAAAGAGAGGTGCGCGGACAACCCCTGGCGCTCCAAGAGCCTGGAATGGACCCACGCCAGCTCGCCGCCCCGGCCCGACAATTTTGAACAGATTCCGACAGTGACCTCCGACCCCTACGACTACGGGCTTCCGCCCCCGCCCAAGACGGCAAAGGAGACGAAGGCCCATGGCTGACTCCAAACCGAATTACACCCGCATCGGCCACGCCAACCCCTGGCCCTTCACCGCCTCGGTGGCCCTCATGACCGGGGTCTTCGGGCTCCTGTTCATCGAGAACAAGAATCCCGTCGGCTGGATGCTCATCGTGATCGCGGCGGGCGTGTTCCTGATTGCGGTGTTCTCGTGGCTGACCACGATGATCCGCGAAGACGTGGCCGAGGCCAGCGAACGCACGGTCCCCGAGTTCCCTGCCATCGGCAAGTGGATGGTTTCCTTCCTCGTCGTCTCCGAGGTGTTCCTGTTCGGAGCGCTGTTCGCGACCTACTTCTACCTGCGCAACCACGACCAGATCTACACGCAGAGCCTGCTCCATTTTTACCAGGTGGACGGCAGCGTGTTCGAGATCTGGGGCCTCGTACCCCTGCTCAACACCATCTTTCTGGTCTCGAGCTCGGTGACCGTCCATTTTGCCGAAGAGGCCCTCCGCCATAGCAAGACCAAGGTCTTCCAGGTCCTCATGACCATCACGGTCGTCCTGGGCGCGCTGTTCGTGGGCGGCCAGGTCTTCGAGTACTGGAACTTCTCGGTGAACGAGCACTTCACACCGCAGACCAGCACCTTTGGCGGCTCGTTCTACACCCTCACCACCCTGCACGGCGCCCACGTTCTGGCCGGCGTCATCGTGCTGACCAGTCTCTTGGTCGGGTCGTTCTTTAGGGCCCTGTCGGCCAAGCGCCACATCGCGCTCACCGTGGCGTCGATCTACTGGCACTTCGTCGACGTCGTCTGGATCGTCCTGGTGGCGGTGATCTATCTCCGGCTGATCTGACGGCCCCTAGCGTGGTAGAAAGAACCACGCTATGAAGATGCACGCAGACGAAGTCGAGACCACCGCCGACCTGGTCGGCGGCCTGGTCGCCCGGCAGTTTCCCCAGTGGGCCGGCCTGCCGGTCAGGCCGGTGGCCACCTCGGGCACCGACCACGCCCTGTACCGCCTGGGCGACGACCTGGTGGCGCGCCTCCCGCGCATCGGCTGGGCCCTGGGCCAGGCTGACAAAGAGAGGCTGTGGCTGCCCCGCCTGGGGCCCGGGCTTCCCCTAGCCGTTCCCCAGCCCGTGGCCCAGGGCCACCCCGACCAGGGCTACCCGTGGAGCTGGTCGGTGTACAAGTGGCTGCCCGGCCAAAGCGCCACCGAGGAACCGCCGGCCGACCCCGAAGCCGCAGCGAAAACCTTGGCGGCCTTCCTGAACGCCCTCCAGAGCCTCGACACGGCGGGAGGTCCCCGGGCCGAAGACCACGGCCTGCGGGGTGCGCCGCTGGCCGTGCGCGACCTCAAGACCCGCGAGGCGCTGGCCTCACTTGCCGGCGAAATCGACGTTCCCGCAGCGCTGGCCCTGTGGCAGGCCGCCATGGACGCCCCGGCGTCGACTCAAAGCGTGTGGTTTCACGGCGACCTGCTGCCCGGCAACCTGCTTTGCACAGGCGGCCGGCTGAGCGCTGTGATCGACTGGGGCGGCCTGGGTGTCGGTGACCCTGCCGTCGATCTGCTCCCAGCGTGGTCCCTCTTCGACGGCGAGGGCCGCGACGCGTTCCGGCGCGCCACCGGAGCCGACGACGCCGCCTGGGCGAGGGGCCGAGGCCACGCCCTGTCGCAGGCTGCCCTGTTCATCCCCTACTACAGGAACACCAACCCCGGCGGCGTAGACCAGGCGTGGAAGACGCTGAAGGCCGCCCTCGCCGATCAAGATTAGACTACCCTAACCATGGCTCTTCTTGTATACTGCAGGTGTTTCCCACCCTAAGGAGCCCTGTCTTGCGGAACATGAAACTCTCGACGCTGTCGATCCTTGTGCTCTTCGGCGTCGTTTTGGGATCGGTCGGGTACATGCTCGGCTCGCTCGCCGTCGTGGGAACGTCGGGCACGCAGGTTGCTCGAAGCGCGTCCACCGGTCCCGGTTCGGTGTACGACACCCCCGTGCCCGTGGCCGACTTCACGCTCACCGACCAGACAGGGGCGAAGTTCACGTTCTCGTCCACCCGGGGCAAGGTGGTGCTGATGGCATTCTTGTACACCCACTGCGGCGACGTGTGCCCCTTCAGCGCCGCCAAGATGCGCCTGGCCCTGCAGCAGTTGGGCGAATCGTCCAAGGACGTGGAACTGGTTGCCATCAGCACCGACCCCGAGAGGGACACTGTCCCCCAAATCGCCGCCTACAGCAAGGCGCTGGGGCTCTACGACCTCTGGCACATGGTCACAGGCCCCCTGCCCGAAATGCGGAAGCTCTACGCTTCGCTCAAGATCACCGTGCTCAAAGCGGAGCGGGCCGACGTGGAGGACACTGTGAAAAACGCCGCAGACGTCGGTATCACCCTGCCCACGAAGGACGCCGACAGCCCGCTGTTCGGCCTCACCGACCAGCAGATCCTCGACACCGGCAAAGTGGCTAAACAGTTTGCAGGCGGCTACGACATCGCCCACTCGGCCCCCTTCTGGGTGGTCGACCGAAGCGGCAACGTGCGCACCAGCCTCGACGTGAGCGCCAGCCCCGTCCAGCTTGTCGAGGCAATCAAGGCGTACCTCAAGGGCTGATCAGGTAGGGGACGATGTCCTGGTATACGGTGCGCAGGATGTCGTTGGCCCGTTTCTCCTCGTGGGCGGTCACCGTCACCACCGCACCCAGGTCGGGAAACACAACGCTGAACTGCCCGTACAGGCCGTCGGCGCGGTAGGCGCCCGGGTACGAACACCTCCACAGCTGGTAGCCGTAGCCCGAAGCGCCCTCGGCGTCCGGTCCGGGCCCGCTGTCGATGACGTCCGCCACCGACTCGTTCACCCACGCCTCGTTCACCACGCGCTGGCCCCTGAATTCTCCCCGCCCCAGCAGAAGCTCGCCCAGGCGCGCGTACTCGGCGTTCGTGAGGTAGAGCTCGGTCGCGCCCAGCGTGTGGCCCCGGGGACAGGTGTGCCACTGCGGGTTGTCGATGCCCATGGGGTCGAACAGCACGGGGACCAGGAAGTCCCTGAGCTTCTTGGCGGTCACCTTCTCGACAATACGACTGAGCATGTACGTGCACGCGTTGGAGTAGAAGAACTCGCCCCCGGGCGTCCCTTTCATCGGGTCGGCAAAGAACAGCTCCGCCCAGTCAGCGTTGCGCATGCGTTCGGGGGGGCCGGCGAACCAGAACTCCTTCTTCCCCGAAGCCATGTGCAGCAGGTCGCGCACCGTGATCTTCTCGGACCCTGGCGAAGCCGGGGCCTTGAACTCGGGGAAGAAGCTGAGCACCGTGTCGTTCAGGTGCAGGCGCCCCTGGTCCCTGCAGATTCCGACCCCGAGGGCCGTAAAGGTCTTGGAGCCCGAGTACAAACATACCTTGTCGTCGGAGCGGAAGAAGGCGCTTACCTCGCCCTGACCCTGCTGAAAGACCCGGACCGCGTAGATTCCCAGCTGCCGTTCGTGGATGCTCAGCCGGAATTGGTGGAGGATTGACGGTTTCAGGGCCATTTACAGAGTCACGTCGAGGATGATCCGGCCGTCGCGTCCGTGGTAGCTCTCGACGTCGGTGGCGTCGTCGCCGCCGTTGGCCAGCAGCACTTTGTAGCTTTCACCGCCGACCAGCACTGGGTCCTTGGGGTTGCCCGTGTTGAGGGGCATGGTGAAGCTGATCGTCGTCTTGCCATCGGCGAACTTGGCGTCGCGGGCCGTGAGGCTGTCCTTGCCGCCTACTTTCGCCTCGGGGGCGTGCGCGTCGTGGGCGTAGCCAAAGTGGTCGGCCACGGTCGCCTTACCGTTGAGGGCGAAGCCCAGGATGATGTGGCTGCCCTCCATGGTCCCCGTCTTTCCGAAGCCGACGCCCACCCAGCCGTTAGTGGCGTAGGTGACCCGCACGTCGATGGCGTTGTCGTGGATCTTCCAAGCCAGGGTGTAGCCGTCCTGGTTGAGCGTCTTGAAGCCGTCGGTGCCGACCGCCGCCGAACCCGCAGGGGCCGCCGGAGCCGCGGCGGCCTTGGTCGAGCCTCCAAACACGATATCGCCCCCGAAATATCCCAGACCGCTGACAAGGCCCGTGGCCACAAGCATCAAGAGGATAGGAATCAGCGGCTTCTTCTCGCCCGCCTTGAACAACAGCATATTGCCCAGCAGGACGACGAAGAGCACCCCGGCCAGCACCAGCTTGGCGTCGATCTGAGGCATCTTCGTCGATCCGCCGTAGAAGTGGACCCAATCGATGATGCCCACGGCCACCGTCGGAAACCAAAAGACGAACGCCAGCACAGTGAGCTGGCGGCTTGTCTTGTAGAACTCGGGCTTCTTGAACAGAAACGCGATCGCCGCGAACAGGAACGAAGCGATAACGGGCCCCACAACCATGGTGATGAGCACGGGGTGCAGCGGGTGGGTAAACCCGGCGAAGCCGAGCAGGTCATAAAACAGTTTGTCCATGGGGCCTCCACGAAGTAGCCGACTAGAATAGTCTAATATTTTCCACGTTAAGGCACCCTTTGTCGCTTGTCAAGGAAAGCGGCGCCCAGGTTGACAGCTCTAATTTACCTGATTAACCTCGTCAGGTATGTCCACTCCTGTTCGGCTTCGTCATCGCATTTCGGTCGGATTCCTGGTTTGCGATCTTTTTCTGATCACGGGCCTGGCGCTTTGGGTGGAAGGGACAGTTGGCTTTGACCAACTCGCCCTCGTCGGATTGGCCGACGATTACGGTCTGATCGCGACGGGCTTTCTTTACCTCACCCTCCTGGTTTCTCCTCTCGCGCAGGCCTTCCCCAGCCTTCCTGGCCGCCGCTGGTGGTTCTTGGCCCGGCGTGGCCTGGGGCTGTCCAGTTTGGTGTTTGCCGTCCCCCACGCCCTCGTGGCGTTCTTGGGCCCCATGGGCGGCTTTCCCGGTCTGGCCTTCCTCGACCCCTACACCGGCTGGGCCCTCGTGCTCGGCTTGCTCGGGCTCGCCGTGCTCTTGGTCCTGGGTGCCACCGCCAATGACTTTTCGGTGGCGCGGCTGGGCACCCGGACGTGGAAGACGCTTCACCGCACCGTCTACCTGCTGGGCACCCTGGTCCTGCTTCACGTCGTCCTTGTGGGAACCCACTTTGGGGACGCCCACTCGCTGTGGACCCTGGGGGGCCTCGTCCTCATGAGCGTTCTTCTTTGGCTGCAAGCGCTGCGGTTTGACCGCTGGCTCTCCAAGAGGAGGAACAGCGAGTCGGCCCGCTTTGGGCCAGCCGCTGTCCTAACGTTTGGCCTCATCGTTGCGGCGTGGGTGTGGACGGTCCAACCCCCTGCCGTCCAGACCGACTCAAGCGGCGCGCGTTGGGTCGTCGGGCACCATGGGATGATCCTTCCTGCACCGCCGGCACCCGAGGACAAACCGTGAAGAAGCTTTTCTGGTTGTGTTTTGTGCTTGCCCTAGCCGCCATTCCCGCCCAGGCCCACGTCGTTTTGACCGACGGGGCCATCGGCGTCACCATGCACATCGACCCCGACGACGCACCGATGGCGGGCACCCCCAGCCGCTTCATCTTCTGGTTCAAAGACACGACGGGGCACCTGGACCCCGCCCTGTGCAAGGGGAGCTTCACCATCGCGTCGGGAGACAGGGTGGTCACCACCCAACCGCTTTTTGCCCAAGCCAACTCGGGTCTGGTCTCCGTCCACACATTCACGTTCGACAAGCCCGGCGTGTACACGGTACGGGTCAGCGGCTTCCCCGTCGGCACCGTATCGTTCCAGCCATTCCTGTTGGAATTCAAAGTGCGGGTCGCGGCCGGAAGCCAGCCATCCCAGACGACCGGCCCCCAGAATTGGGTTGTGGAGCACGCGCCCCACCTCTTGGCGGGCCTTGTCGGCGGAGCCTTGATCCTTTGGCTCGGCTTCCGCCGCCCGCGAACGAAAAGGACCAAGAGCCGTTGACCGGCCACACCGGCCACATTCTTGTCCTCGTTTCGGCTCTGGGGACACTGGCGCTCGTCCTCGCGGTGCGCAGGAGAGCGTTCAAGTTTCAACACGCCGCCGCAGTCCTGGCGCTGCTTCCCGTGTTCCACTCCCATCTGGAGCCGTTGCCCGGACCTTCGGCAGCGCCGCCCATTTGCTGTGTCCTTGCCCAAAGTGTCGAGCCCGAGGTCGCCTTCGCCCCGGAAGCAAGAGCCGTTCAGTTCACCTTGCCCGTCCAAGCGCCTGCTTCAATGGCAGCTGCTTTCAAGGCTGGTCCCCGAAGCATTCGCTCGCCCCCTCAAGGGGACGGACGACCCGCCCCGGCGTCCTAGGCGCCGGATTTGCTCAGAGCCAAGGGCTCAAGATCGAGGTTCTCATGAAAACGAATTTCCGGGCGGCGGCCCTTGTCGCCGTCCTCACTTGCCTTTCGGCCCCGTTGTGGGCCCACGTGGTGGTCAAGCCCTCCCAGGCGGGGGTGGCGTCCTTCGTCACCTTTACGGTCTCGGTTCCCAACGAAAAAGACGTGGCGACCACCGAGGTCAGACTCCTCATCCCCGACGGCTTGGCCTACGTGACGCCGACGGTGAAACCAGGTTGGAAGATTACCGTCGAAAAGGACAAGGGCGGCGCGGTGACGGTGATCTCTTGGGTGGGCAGCCTTCCGCCCGGGTTCAGGGACGACTTCACCTTCAGCGCCCAGGTGCCGGCCCAGCCCGGTGAGTTGGCCTGGAAGGCCTACCAAACGTACAAGGGCAACGTGGTGGTGGCCTGGGACCTTGACCCCAAAGACCCCGCCGCCCACGACCACGAGGCGCTGCAGAAAACAGGCAAGGGCCCTTATTCCGTCACCAAGGTCGTTGACGATCTTTCCTCATCGGAACCGATGATGATGAAGGGCGCGCCCGCCGATGCCGCACCGCCGACCGCTCCCCCGTCGGATCCGACAGCGACGTGGGCCTTGGTCGTTGCCATCGTGGCCCTCGTGGTCGCGGTAGGAAACCTGTTCCTTCGGCCCAAGAAGAAGTAGCACGATGTCCCCTCCTTATGGGAGGGGACGATTGCCCGTAATGCCCAGGCCGACGTCCAGGAGGAGTCACGGCCCCTGGGTGCACGTCCTAGCGGGAATCGGGTACCTTCGCCATGACCTCATCGAAGCGCTTGATGAGTTCCTCCCTCGTCTTCCCTTTTAGTCGATTCTTGAAGTCGAGAGAATTTTCCAGTTCCGACAGTTCTCTCGCAAAGGCAGAGAGAGCTAACTGATTGATCCAAACGCCTTTGAGGCTCGCCGTGTTCTCGATCCGCTCCGTGAGTTCTTCAGGAACCCGGCTGGTCATACCGTTTGTTTTTGACATTCTCTTGCCTCCAAACCTGTAGGAATTCGTACGGATTGACGACCCGAAAGCTATCAAGAATCAAGTCGGTGTTGTTGAGGAAGGCTTTTGAGTTTCGTGTAATCGGGTGGTGAGCCCCGGAGGCAAACGCCAATTCCGCGAACATGTGATCGGCTTCATCCTGCAGATTCGGCCCATCAGAAACCGGATATCAGTCTTGACGGATACGAGTGAGATGAACAGAGGTGTCCACTACGATCCTCATGATCAAGTGATAGCGCATACGCTGTCATGGGGCAGGTTCCACGTGTGTGAGATGCAATCACCGCAGTCTGGCCTTCGGCCACCGGTGTGCCGTTGCCCACCTGACTGCGGGTGCAGACCGTCCACCGGACGGTCTGCGGCCACCGGTGTGCCGTTGCCGGGTGCTAGGGATGAAAGTACAACAGCAGGAACACGAGGGGGAGGTAGGTTACCGATACGTGGAGCAGGTTCTTGGCGTCCTTCTTGCGTTTCAGGTGGACGGCCTTCACGCCGAACCAGAGAAACGCGAGGCCGAGGACGGTGTTGCCGGCCACAGTGATCCACGTGCCGATGCCCAGGAAGAGGGGAACCGCAGTGATGCAAAGCAGCAGCACCGACGTGCCGATGACCTGCCAGGCGACGAAGACGCCTGTCGTGTCGATCAAGGGAAGGACCTTGACCTCAGCCTTGGCGTAGTCGTCGCGGTAGATCATTTCGATGGAAAGGAAGTGGGGAAACTGCCACAGGAAGAGCACGCCGAAGAGCACCCAGGCGTACAGGTCCAGAGTGCCGGTGGCGACGGCCCAGCCGGCCAGCGGGGGCACCGCCCCGGGAAGCGCGCCCAGGGCCGTGTGGTAGGCGGTCTTGTACTTGAGGGGGGTGTACACGGCCAGGTACGCCGCCACCGTGAACAGCGCCAGCCACCCGGTCAGCGGGTTGGCAGCGAAGAAACTGACGCCGAGGCCGATGGCGGTGAAGCTCCAACCGAAGACCTGAGCCGCGACGGGGCCCACCCGGCCCGAAGGGATGGGCCGGTCCCGGGTTCTGACGGCCTTGGCGTCCTGGTGGCGCTCGAAGTAGTGGTTGAGGGCAAAGATGCCCGTGCCCAGGCACCCGACGCTCAGGAACACGATGGCGAAGCCCCACCACGACCAGGTGGGCCCCGCAGCAATCGAGTACGAGGCCAGAGCAACGATCAGGAGCAACAGGGTGATCCTCGGTTTCGCCAGCTCGAAGTAGGAGTCCAGCTCCTGTCGAAAGCTCATCGCATCACAATACCGAAAAACTTCGTTCGGGTAAACGATTCTCGAATCGAAAAGCCGACAGGGATTCTTGTTGACAGGGAGCGGCGGAAGAGACAAGAATTCTGACCAATGCCGCGTCTGGCTTCGCTCTCCCTGATCGTCACCCTCCTCGGACTGACTGCTTGCGTTTCGCGGCCCCCGGACTCGCCCCGGGCCGTCGACGGCAGCCTGGACCTAAGCCAGTACTCGTGGTCCTCGGGACCGGTAACCCTCGACGGCCAGTGGACCTTCGACGGCCGCCCCATAACCGTGCCGTCGGACCTGGAGTTCAACGGCTCACCCTTTGGCTCGGGCACGTACCGGCTCCACATTGTCCTGCCGGTGGGGGACGAGACCCTCGCCCTGCGGCTCCCCATCATCGGGACGGCCTACGAGCTTCTGGTGGACGGGAAGCGCCTGGCGGGCGAGGGCACGGTGTCGGCCACGCCCACGGGGGCCCGGCCGTCGTACCGGCCTCGCGTGGTCCCCGTGCCCGTCTCGTCCTCAGGAGTGATCGACCTCGAGATCAAGGTGTCGAACTGGGACGACCAGTTTGCGGGGCTGTACTACGGCCTTACCCTCGGACCCTGGGAACAGGTGCAGGCCCAGCGCGACAGGGCTGCCTTTTGGGAGGCCCTCATGTTCGGAGCTCTCTTCCTGCTGGGCCTTTACCACTGCGGTTCATTCGTGTTCCGCAGCCGCAACCGCGCGCCGCTGTGGTTCGGGCTGTTCTGCCTCCTGATCGCCATCCGCTCGACATTCTACAGCGAGGTGATCTTCCTGACGGCCTTCCCCGACGCGTCGTGGTTCCTCGTCATCCGCGGGGTCTACGTGTCCATGAGCCTCGCCGTCGTCGCTTTTGCAGCCTTCCTTGACCGCCTGTACCCCGAACTGGCCTGGAGGCCCGCCACATTGATCATCAGCGTCGCCGGGTTCGCCTACGGCTTCATCAACTTGGTTGCCCCGGTATCGTGGACAACGGCGTTGCTTGTCCCGTTTCAGGTGGTGATGCTCGCCTACGGTCTGTACGCGTTGGTCACCGTCGCAAAGGCGCTGGCCGCCCGCGAGTCCGTGCAGCCGCCGACCCTGACCAAGGTGGTGGGCGCGCTCGAGGAGC
>Ga0181516_10000168_pt1 | contig 69510 bp, 74 predicted proteins | sample PEATcosm2014_Bin_25_FD_121104 | JGI IMG/M metagenome (GOLD analysis project Ga0181516, IMG submission 121104) | Peatland microbial communities from MTU Mesocosm Facility, Houghton, MI, USA - PEATcosm2014_Bin01_10_metaG | ecosystem: Environmental > Terrestrial > Soil > Wetlands > Peat | place...
CGCTCCACGCTTCCTCCCCACATTCGGTCACCCTCATGCAGTTGCGCTTCGCTTCGCTCGCTGTGACCTGCTTACGGCGGGACTTACACCCGCAAGAATGCGCCCATGCTGGGCGCACACGCAGAACGGCCTCCGCATGCGGAGGCCGTTCTGCTTTGCATAATTGATCCATCAAATCATTGCTCAGTCGGCCGCGGCCGCCTTGGGAAGTGCTTGCACTTTGCTGTGCTTGATCGAGTAAGTAAAGTAAATGACCAATCCTAACAAAAGCCAGCCGATCATCACCTCCCAGGTGATGCGGGCCAGGTGCGACATCAGATAAATGGCCGAGAGCATGCCCAGGATAGGAACCAGCGGAACCAGCGGCGTCTTGAACGGCCGTTCCATTTCAGGATGCCGTACGCGAAGCACCCATACGCCCGCGCAGACGATGGTGAAGGCGAGAAGCGTTCCGATATTCACCAGCTCAGACAGGTTCGCGATGGGAAGGATTGCGGGCATGATAGCCGCGAATGCGCCGAAAATGATCGTGGTGATCCATGGCGTACGGAACCTGGGATGAATTGCCGACGCCCATTTGGGCAGCAGACCGTCCTTCGACATGGAGTAAAAGACGCGCGACTGGCCCAGCAGCATGACAAGCATCACAGTGGCCAGGCCAAAGACCGCGCCGATCTTGACCAGCATCGAGCCCCAACTGACGCCCGTCGCATCCATTGCCAATGCAACCGGCGCCGAGACATTCAGCGTCTTGTAGCTCACCAGGCCGGTAAGCACTAAAGATACCAGGATGTACAGGATGGTACAGACGATCAACGAGCCGAGAATGCCGATAGGCATATCCCGCTTCGGGTTCTTTGCCTCCTGGGCCGCCGTCGACACCGCATCGAATCCGATATACGCGAAAAAGATGGACGCAGCAGCGGTGGGAATTCCGCCCCAGCCAAAATTGCCGTGGCCATCTGCCGGCGGAATGAAGGGATGCCAGTTCAAGCGCGCAACTTGAGGATGAGTGAAGAGGAAGTACCCGCCAACCACAAGAAAGATGCCCACGATGGTCAGCTTGATAATCACAATGGCCGAGTTGAAGTTGGCCGATTCCTTGATCCCGACAACCAGAATGGTCGTAATCACCATGACGATAAACACCGCGATCAGGTTGCATATTCCCGTCGCCTGCGGTAGTCCAGCGCTGCTCACGCCGGCCGGCAGCGACGACAATGGCAGCCATTGATGCTGATAGAAGAAAAGTGACGTGCCGGTCGTCGCCGTGAACTGCGGCGGAATATAGATGCCTAGCTGCTCGAGAAGGCTGTTGAAGTACCCCGCCCATCCCGACGCGACGGTCGCAGCGCCAAACGCATACTCCAGCGTCAGATCCCAGCCGATAATCCACGCCACCAGTTCACCCAGCGTCGCATACCCGTATGTATACGCCGACCCAGCAATCGGAATGATAGAGGCAAACTCCGCATAGCACAGGCCGGCGAAGGCGCAGGTGAAGCCAGCCAGCACAAAGCTGAGCGCCACTGCGGGACCGGCGTGCAGCGCTGCGGCCTGTCCGGTCAGCACAAAGATGCCCGCACCAATCACAGCGCCAATGCCGAGCGTAATCAGGTTCATGGCGCCGAGCGACCGCTTGAGCGTGTGCTCGCCCTGTTCGCCCGCCTCTTGGGTCAGCATCGACATTGGCTTGATACGGAGCAGTCTGGACATGTATGAAGAACTTCCTCCTCAGCGGTTGGAATCGGATTGGATCGGGTCTGCCATGCGAGTGGGCTACTCCTTGATGTACATGTCAAACTGAGCTTCTCTTCTACGCCACGACCAGAAGAGATAGACCGGAATGCCCAGCAGCACCAAAACCAGACCGGGCCACGTGTATTGTGGCTTGTATCGCAATAATACGATACAGATCCACGCCGCCAGCACGATATAGAGCGCCGGCAGCACCGGATAACCCAGCGCCCTGTAGGGCCGCGGCGCGTGCGGCCGCTTGAAGCGCAGCACGAAGAGACCAACGATGGTGAGGATGTAAAACACGAGCACCGCGAAAATAATGTAGTCCAGCAACTGGCCATAGGAGCCTGAGATGCACAGCACGACAGCCCACGCAGCCTGCACCAGCAATCCCGCCACGGGTGTCTTATAGCGCGGATGCAGCTTCCCGACAGACTTGAAGAACAGCCCGTCCTGGCTCATCGCGTAGTAAACCCGCGCCCCGGCCAGCGTCATTCCATTGGCGCAGCCGAAGGTGGAGATCAGAATGGCCGCGGCCATCAGGTACGCCCCGCCGGAGTGAAATATCTGCTCCAGTGTCGCTGTGGCCACGCGGTCCTCTGCGGCAAACTGCACTCCGCGCGCTACCACCGTAACGCCGTTGGGGTCGCCGTGCATGGGCAACACCAGGATGTAGGCCAGCGAAGCCAGAAAGTACACCGTGAGCACAAACCCTGTACCCAGAATTAGCGACAGCGGGATATTGCGCTTGGGATTCTTCACTTCGCCGGCGGTGAAGGTGATGTTGTTCCAGGCATCGGCTGAGAACAGCGACCCCACTTGCACCACGGCCAAAATTACCAGCAGATTCACCAGCACAGTGGGACCGCCGATGCCCACCTGCACCGGATGCAGCGAGCTCCATCCAGCATTTTTCCAGAACTCGCTCCAGCCGGGGCCGAAGTTGGCCTTCCAGGCCGCGATGTTCCGTCCGACGGTGAACGCGAGCAGGATCAGAGCTGCCAGCGACAACGCCTTGGCTGTGGTGAATACGTTCTGGATCAGCGCGCCCAGCTTGACGCCAAAGATATTCACGACGGCCAGGAATACCACGATGACGATGCCGGTAAGGTTGGCCGTGCTGACGCCGATCTCCATGTTGCCCAGCACCATGGGCCCCACCTTGAGCGCCGGAACATGGGCAATGTGCCACAACCAATGCGTCGTCGAGATGGCCGGAAAAAACACGCCGAGAAACTTGCCGAAGGCCACACATACGGCCGCTATCGTGCCCGTCTGGATGACCAGAAACAGCGTCCAGCCGTAAAGAAAGCCCCACAGCGGCCCCAGCGACTCGCGCAGGTAGATGTACTGGCCGCCGGCCTTGGGCATCATAGCTGCCAGCTCGCCGTAGCTCAACGCGGCGGTCATCGTCAGGATCGCTGTTACCACCCACGCGCCCAGGTAGAGCGCCGGAGAGTTCGTGCCTCGCGCAATATCCGCATCGACGATAAAGATGCCGGACCCGATCATGGACCCGATCACCAGCGCCGTCGAGCTGAAAAGGCCGAGACTCTGCACCAACCGGGGAGCGTTGGGTGAGTCGGCGGCGTTGGAGAGGTACCTGTGCTCTGGGATCGTCACTTGCAAAAGCATATACCATATGCGGATTTGCACAGGGCCTGTTTCAAAGATCCAGCCTAGTGTCAGGGCACGGCTTCAGTCTTACTGCAAAGGCCGTACAGCAAGGGGCTTCAGCTCCAGAGGGGTTGCTACCGGCATCTGGTAAGCATCTTTCAAGAAGGCCGAAGAAGCTGCGTTTGCGCGCGTAGGTCAAAGTAGCTCTGCAATTCATCCAGCAACGCGTCATGATGAGGCATGAAAAAGTTTTGGCTCGGAACGATTCTCCTCTTCTGTTTCGCAATGCCTTATGCGGCGCAGGCGCAGGTCGTGGTGGTCGTACACCACCATCACCACCACCATCATCATCACCATGACCTCCATCTCAGCCAGTAATCGGCTCAGACAGAAATACGGGTGCGCAGATCGATGTTAGCCGCTCCTCATCAAGCGGCTGCACTCATCCCAGTTCGCGCATCCACTTGCGAAACTCCGCCGCCGGGTCCGGCTGGCGAAAGAGCGCCCCGGCGATGGCTACGACGGTTGCTCCGGCAGCAAACGCCTCAGCCGCAGTGGCCAGCGTAATGCCGCCCACAGCTACCAGAACCGAGCCAGGTCCAGCCTCTTCACGCAGTCGCCGCACGCCATCGATTCCAATCGGCGGCGTTGTGGTCTGCTTGGTGCGGGTCGGAAAAACCGGGCCAATGGAAAAGTAATCCGCCGGAGTTTGCAGAATCCCGTCCACGAGAGCTGAGCTGCCGCCGAAGGTGCCTATGATGCGGTCTGGACCCAGCAAGAGCCGGGCTGCGGCAGGCGTCGCGTCTCCACCATCCACATGCACACCATCAAAGCCTAGCAGCTCAACCAGGTCGGCCCGGTCGTCGAGAATCAGCCTCACCTGCCCCGCAGGCAACGCGGCGCGCAGTATCTTCGCGTCCGCCATCAACTCGGCATCCGCGCCAGTCTTATTCCGGTACTCAAGCAGCGTTACTCCGGCCTCAGCCAGCGAGCCGCCCAGCCGGCTCAAAAACTCGACGCGGCCTTCGGATGGAATGATCGAGGAATCCAGGATTGGGTAGACTTTTGGAAATGAGAAGGACATGCAACAAGATTAGCCGATCAGGGAAGATGGGGCAGGAGTAGGGAACAGGGAACGCCGGTGAGGATGAACCGTTTGGCGGGCAGCTAACTCGCTTGCTCTCGATCAACAATCGCCAATCGTCATCCTGGGTCACTGTTCCCTGCTCTCTACTCCCTGATCCCTGCCTTTCTTACATCCCGTCTGCCGAGGGCCCATAAGATCCAGGGATCGGCTTGTCGAGCAGGCGCAGGTAGACGCCCAATTGCGCGCGGTGGTGAATCAGGTGATTGAGAACCCAGGTGCGGAAAACGCAGTATTTCGATTCGTCAATCCAGGCCTGGCCCCCGGCCACAAACTTCCAGTTCTCGTCCCACTTCTCCGTCCCAAACGCGGTTAGCGCCGCCTTGGCCTCAGCCGTCTCCTTGTCGAAGCGCTCCAGCAGAGCATCCTTGGATGCGGGAATGTAGGGCTCAAACTTGTGGTCGGCTGGGAACTCCAGCTTATCCGTGGTAAACGTGGTCGTCGCCCACTCCCCGGCAAGCTCCGCGGTATGCCCGGCCAAACGGCCCAAGCTCATCGATTTGGGGTGGGGTTTCCATGTGAAATCGGCATCGGCTGGGATCGCCTCAAGCATCTTGCGTGTCTTGGCGATCTCGCGGTCGTATTCGGCAATCAGTTCTTTTTGAAAGTCCATTGTGCAACCTCCGTGTTGCGAAACCAGCATACCGGAAGTTCTTTCAAAAAGCGAAGAAAAAGCGATAAATATTTAGGAGGTGGACATGCAACTCGAAATCCCAGGAATTCTCCCCAATGTGATGCTAATATGTATCACATGAGAACTGTTTCGGTCCGCGACCTCCGATACGATTTCAAGATGATCGAGGGCATCCTGCGTGAGGGCGAAGAGGTAAGCGTTACCAAGCGTCGCCGGGTGATCGCTCGCCTGGTGCCGGAGCCCGCGTCGCCGGCCAAACTCCCCGATTTTCTGGGGCGGTTGCGGATCACCTACGGAGACGATGTTCTTAAGTTGAGCGGCGCAGAGATTGTGCGGAAGGATCGGGATCGTTATTGATCTATCTAGACACCAGCCTTCTCGTCTCGCTCTACTCCCTGGATTCAAACTCTGTGGCCGCGGCAAGCGCTTTGAAGCCTGTAAAGGAACCACTACTGGTTTCGACGCTCTGTGAATTGGAAGCTGTCAACGCGTTTGGATTGCGCGTGTTTCGAAGGGAAATCTCAGGGCGTCAGGCAGAAACCTCGCTGCACCATTTCGAGAAAGACATTCGGGATGGGGTCTTCCTGTTGCGCGCACTCCCAGAAGCGGCTTTTGAGCGAGCCCGCACGTTGTCGCGCCAGACAACGCCGCAAATCGGAACTCGTACGGCTGACCTGCTGCATGTGGCGGCCGCGCTTGAACTAGGCGCAAGCGGCCTTTTCAGCTTCGACCTTCAACAGAGAAAAGCGGCTCAGGTCGCGGGACTGACGCTCAACTTGTTGCCATGAGATGTGCGCGATTCCGGCTGCTGCGGCACAAATCCCGCTTACCGGAAGCGCGTAGAAACAAAAGCCGAGGAAAACGCCTCCTGCCACCCAATAGCACCCTGCGCCGGGGTCGGCGACCCAATGGGCGGAACATCTGCGGGGACCGCCAGGGCAGCGGCATTGCCGGCGCTCAGATGAAGCTTGATCAGCGATTTGGCAATCGCCTTCTGGCTGGCCACATCAGTTCCGTTCACCCAGTTCGCCTCGACCGATTCAAGAATGTTTTGCCGAGGCAGCGCGTTCGCTGGCTTTGTAGGCAGTCCGGCGACCGTCTGGTCTGGAGCAAGATCCGAAACAGTGCTCTTGATGTGCTTCAAGCCCATGCGGTTGATTCCGCCGAACGCCGATTTGGACGCCTCGACAAGCCCAAATGCCGCCGTCCCCAGCCCCCCAATGGCGGTGACGATCTGCCCCAGTGGCATGGTTTGCAATTCACCTGTCATCGATCTCTCCCTCCCTTTATCCTGCACGTGTAAAGGCAAATTCACTGCAAGTAAAGGGAGATTTGGGTCGAAAAAAACGAAGAGGCCGGACTCCCCTGCGGGAATCCGGCCTTATCGTGCATGCGATTGAAAACTGTCAGGCCAGCGGCATGTGCTCTACGCTTCCGTTTCCTTGGCGAGGAATCGCTCCATGAACTTGGTGTCGAATTCGCCGGCGCGAAAGCCGGGGTCGGCGAAGATCGCCTGATGCAGCGAGATCGAGGTCTCGATCCCTTGCACCACGAACTGGCTGAGCGCACGCTCCATCTTGGCGATGGCCTCTGCGCGGTCAACGCCGTGAACGATCAGCTTGGCGATCAGCGAGTCGTAGTAAGGGGGAACAACTCCTTCGGCGTACTGCGCCGTATCCACGCGCACGCCATTGCCGCCGGGCACATTGAAGGCGGTAATCGTGCCCGCCGAAGGGGTGAACTTCACAGGATGCTCGGCGTTGATGCGGCACTCGATGGCGTGGCCTCGGATCTCAAGTTTTGCGGGCAGAATCGCATCCAGCCGCTCCCCTGCGGCGATGCGCAACTGCGCCTTCACCAGGTCGACGCCCGTGATGGCCTCGGTGATCGGGTGCTCCACCTGGATGCGGGTATTCATCTCGATGAAGTAGAGTTGCCTGTCCTCATCCATCAGAAACTCGACGGTGCCCGCGTTCTGGTAGCCGATGTCGGTCAGGCAGCGGCACAGGGTATGGTCAAGTTCCTCGCGAAGCTTCGGCGTCATCTGCAGCGACGGCGCCTCTTCAATGAGCTTCTGATGGCGGCGCTGGATGGAGCACTCGCGCTCAAACAGTGTGGCCACGTTGCCATGCTCATCGGCCAGCACCTGAAACTCGATGTGCCTCGGGTTCTCTACGAACTTCTCCATGTAGAGCTCGCCGTTACCAAAGGCATTGGCCGCCTCGCCGTAGGCCGCGTGAAAGAGATTGGGCAACTCTTCGGGGTTGCGCACGATTCTCATGCCGCGTCCGCCGCCGCCGGCCTTGGCCTTGAGGATGACCGGATAGCCCACCGTCTTTGCGCATTGTTGGGCTTCTTCGACCGTAGCAATCACGCCATCGGAACCCGGCAGAATCGGCACTCTGGCCTTCTTCATCGCCTGGCGGGCTTTTTCCTTCTCGCCCATCAGCCGCGTCACCTCGGGCGGAGGGCCGATGAACTTGATGTTCGAGGCACGGCAGACTTCTGCGAAGTTGGCGTTCTCGCTCAGCAGGCCATAACCGGGATGAATCGCGTCCACATCTGCGATCTCGGCAGCCGATATAACCGCCGGCACGTTGAGATAGCTCTCCGCCAATCGCGGAGGGCCAATGCAGATCGCCTCATCGGCAAAGCGGACGTGCAGCGAGTTGCGATCGGCCTCGCTATAGACGGCGACCGTGCGAATGCCGAGTTCCCGGCAGGCGTTCAGAACGCGCAGCGCGATTTCACCGCGGTTGGCAACCAATACCTTACGAAACATTCAGGACCCTAACTAAGCCGGACGGAAAAGAGGGGCTGCCCAAACTCGATGGGCTGGCCGTTGGAAACAAAGCACTTGACGATCTCGCCGGCTGCGTCGGATTCGATCTCGTTCATCAGCTTCATGGCTTCGACGATGCAAATCACCTGGCCCTTGTCCACATGATCGCCGGGAGAGACGAATGCCGAGGCGCCGGGCGAAGGCGAACCGTAGAAGGTGCCGACAATCGGCGACTTAACAATGTGCAGCCCCGCGTTGGGGTCCACGGAGGGCGCTTCGGCCACCGGCGAAGCACCGGCCGCCGCAGTTACCGGCTGAGCCGAGGCTCCCCGGGCGCCTGCCAGCAAGGTAGCCAGGTCCGACAGCCCGGCCGGCGAGGCCTGAGGCTGCTCGAACTTGAGCCGGACGCGCATCTCCCCGCGGTCCAACTCGAATTCGGCTACTTGATTTTCTTTCAGGAATTCGATCAGTTCTTTCAGATCGTCGATGTTTTCCGGGTTCAGTAGATTCATTCGTTCCTTGACTCTCCCGCACGCAGGCGGGATTTGGGTTCTAAAGTTCGATCAGAGCCTTGGGCGCAGGCGTCAGCACCTGCCCCCCGGTTCGGGTTACAGCCACCATATCCTCAATGCGAATGCCAAATTGACCCGCCAGATAGACTCCAGGCTCAATGGTAACAACCATGCCTGCCAGCAGCCTGGCTGTCTGATCGGCGCCGATGCGTGGCGACTCGTGAATCTCAAGCCCCACGCCATGACCGGTGGAGTGGGTAAAGGCCTCTGCCAGTCCCGCGCTGCGCAGCACACTGCGAGCGGCTTCATCCACATCTCCGCAGCTTACGCCCGAGCTCACCGCGGCCACCCCTGCCTCTTGAGCCTCGAGTACTGCGTGGTATGCATTTCGCTCCTTGGCCTTGGGCTTTCCCAGGTACACAGTGCGGGTCATATCTGAACAGTAACCCTTGAGAATAACACCGAAGTCGAGGGTCACGAATCCTCGCCGAGGCAGCCGGGCGCTAGTAGCTCTTCCATGAGGAAGGGCCGAGCGCACGCCCGACGCCACGATGGTCTCAAACGACATGCACTCCGCGCCCAGCAGCCGCGCCTGATGTTCAAGTTCAGCGGCCACCTCGAACTCCTTCAGGCCCGGCCGAATAAAGCCAAGAATGTGCTCGAAGAGCTTGCAGCCCATCAGCGCTGCTTCCGCCATCAGCTCCAGTTCGTCTTCGTCCTTCACCCAGCGCAAGGGCTCAACCAGCGGAGCGGGCAAAGCGGAAAGAAACCCGCGGCGAAGCCGGTACGGCAGCGCGGCGCGATAGCGGGCCAAATTGGCCACAGTGGTAGTTGCCGGGTCGAAGCCGCCAGACTCTACGCCCGGCTGCGCGGCGAGCCATTCGACGGCGGCCACAGCCGGTGAGCTTGCGACAATCTGCACCTGCGCGGCCGAGACCTCATCCGCGGCCTGGGCTGTGTATCGTCGATCGGTAAACAACCGTGCAGCACGGCGGGTGACAGCCAGCGCCGCGCTGGAACCTGTAAATCCGGATAGATAGCGAAGGTCGGGCAGATGAGTCACCAACAGCCCGGAGAGCCCGGCTTTGGTCAAACGGCGGCGTACGAGCCCGATACGGCGGAAGTGGTCCACGTGAAAAGAATAACAGGGGGTCAGGGATCAGAGATCACGGATCGAGGGTCAGGGGCTTGCGCATGAGAATGGGTCAGATTGAAATGTGGTATCATGCATGTATATCAAAGGAGTTCGACATGCGCACTCTTGTGGATATTCCGGCAGAAGATCTAGACCTACTCAATGGTGTCGTCAAAACCCTGGCCATCTCTCGCGCCGAATTTGTGCGCCGCGCTATCTCTAAATCTCTTGAGCCGCACCGCCAGTCACAAAAGCAGGAAGCCTTTGGACTATGGGCAAACCGTCCCGTGGACGGTCTGAAGTATCAGGAAAGGATGCGCGAGGAATGGCAAGAAGGAACGTCCTCTTCGACACCAACATCCTGATCGACTACCTCAGCGGCATCCCCCAGGCGCGGGTTGAGATGGAGCGGTATTCCAACCGCGCCATTAGCATCATTACGTGGATGGAAGTGATGGCGGGAGCCACGTCCGCGGACGAGAAGCAAACTAGAGCCTTTCTGCTGACCTTCACGATCTTAACCCTCACCTCGGAGGTGGCCGAGCACGCTGTCAGCTTGCGCCGCGAACGAAAGATCAAGCTGCCCAACGCGATCATCCAAGCCACTGCACATGTCGAGGACCGGCTCCTCATCACGCGCAATACACGCGACTTCCCCGCCCGCGACCCTGATATTCGGATTCCGTACAAGCTATAGGCTGCGCAGCTGGCCGATGCGGCGGAAGTGGTCCAATCGTGGAGGATAAATGACGGCGGGCAGAGATCAGTGGGCAGCAGTCAGGGGTCAGAGTTGAGAGACGAGAGCTCGGCGGATTGGGTCAATTGAAAGTGCACGGGATGAACAGGCTGCCAAATATGTCAGTCCCTCACCTGCAAAGCCGACCCGTGAGCGATGAAACAGGATGTCCTAGCGCTGTGTCAGGGCACGACTTTAGTCGGGCCGTGAGTGCCGCAGAATCAACGTGGGCTTTAGCCTCTGAGCGACTGTCTTTGGGGAGGAAACGCTTGATGTTCGCCCCTTTTTCCGCAGCCTGCTAGAAGGCGGCCTCTAAAATACTTCTATTTGCCTTCACCCATTCTATCTCCCAACGAATTCTATCTAACCTAGATGCTGAAAATTCACGTCTTTCTACTTCGGTAGAATATTTTGCTAACATTTCTCGCCTTACAACAATTCTTTCTTGCTGTTCAAGAATCGCATCAACCAGTTTGAATCCTTCAGTAAATCCATAAACGTCGCAGAGTTTCCGTATTCTAATAGCATGAATATGAGGGGATACGTCGTTACCGATTCCCAAAAAGGTCCAGAGAAAATAAGCAAGATCATCGACGCGATTTCCTGGAGCGGAATCGTCAAAATCTATAAATGCTGTCGGTATGTCATTTTCTAAAATCGTATTCCATGGAGCAATATCGTTATGACATACGACCTCTTTCCCTCCCGCGAGTTCATTCCCGGCAGTAGCATCGTGAAAACCTTTGATCATTTGAACAACCTTCACAAGCTGGTCGTCCGTCCAGTTCATTTCTTCATGAGGCACTTTGCCTTCCATAAAGGTCAGAATCTCTCTTCCCTTATCGTCAATACCCAGAAACTGCGGAGCGTGGTCGAACTTCTTCCCTTCCAGAAGTCTTAACAGTGCGTGAGCAAATTCCGAGTGCGGTCCGAGTGGGCGACGCACGGTATTTTCAATCCGCACAACTTCGGTTGCTGTTCTGCCTCCTAGTAACGGAGACTCGTAGGACTCGTTGATCATACTTCAGCCAAAATCTCCATTTTGAAAACAGATTCCCAGGGATTGTGCGCCTGTTAGCACAAATTGCAAGACCGACGCGGCAGCGATGTTACGCAGGATCGCGCTGTTGCCGCTTCCTTGCGCTCGAATCTGTCCAGTCTCGCCTGAGTGGTGCAGCCGGGAACATTTCTCAAAATCCCGTGCTCATAGTCGAAATGCGGGTCGGCACCTGAGGGATCGGCGGGCATTGGATGTCAGACTAAAGTGGCAGTATATGCATGGATCAGGCGGCTCATCTCGTCCATAGAAATCTCGCCTTTCGCAAATTGCTCAAGGATGCGACTGGGGATTCCATCCGGTTCCAGGTTCTCGATTCTCAGAGAGCCAATCGCGCTTTCGACAGCCAAGCGACGGTCAACGAGCTCTGCTGGAGCGACTGGAACCACGAGAGCATTTGCAACGGCCATGCTGTCCCCTCTTAGTGCATTTTATCAGCTTTGTGTATCTTGAGCCGGGTAGTCACGACACACAACTACGATTGACCTAGTGGTGTCCGCCACAAATACAGTCCTTTATGGGTGGTCACGAAATGGACATTTTATCTACCAGACAGTCGCTCAGTGGCTAAAGCCACACTCATTTCAGGCTGCTTACGGCACGGCTGAAGCCGTGCCCTTTCAAAACGAATAAACAACCATCTGTGGGGCGGACACCACTAGCTGGCTCCCATACTCTTTGCCTTAGCGCGCTTGCTCGATTCCATGGCGTGGCGTAGCAGCGTATTGGTCCTGGTTTGGTAACCGCGGCCATAGCTCTTTAGCCAATCGATTATGTCGTCGTCTAGCCTGATGGTCACAGGGCGTTTTGCTGGCCGGTAAAAAAGGCCAACCTCCGCGCCGCTCCAGTCGAGAACCTCGGGCATCTCGGAGAAATCAATCGTAACGTCGGTCTTGGCGGCGATGGTGGCGATGTCCCGCTTCTGCGCGGCTGCGAGCTTCTTCATACGACCTCTTTTCCTGGGCGGATGCGGTTCGTGCAGAGATCAGCCGGATGGCTTCAACTCCATCTAGGTCCCGGTAGGTGTACACGACGAAAAGAACCACTCCGGGCGCAATCTCGGCGAGTGCGTTGTAACGTTCTTCCGCGTCGTCGTGGGATGAATCCTTGCGCGAGAGAATCCAGCGGTCCTCGAAGACAAGAGATGCGGTTTCGAAGCGAACCCCGTGCTTGCGAAGATTCTCCCGGCTCTTTGCGGGATCCCAATCGAATCGGCACATCTTGCCCGCTACCTTCAGTGTAGTCCTGTGTACATACAACTGTCAATATCAGGGCATCTTGTTGAAACAAAATCGCACGGTCTGCACGATGCGAGCAGCAGGCCGGTCGCTTTGCAGTCAGATCTGATTCAACTTCATGACAGCGTCGACCTTCCGGCCCCTGCCTCTTGATCCCAGCCTTTAGAACGCCGGCCGCACCGGCTTCTTCTCGTGCGGATCGACTTCGGCCTCTGCGGCCTGAAGGTCGGACTGGCGGTCCATCCACTCGTCCAGCCGGGAGCGCTTGAAGCGCCAGCGGTTGCCCAGCTTGAAGGCGGGCACAAAGCCCTCCGACGCATATTTATAGAGCGTGTCGGGAGAGATGGCCAGGTAGTCCGAGGCTTGGCGAATGTCCATGACCTCGCGCACCTCGGGGACCAGCAGGTTGGAGCGGACGGCGGCGTTGCGCATGATTGCCTCCTGGAAGCAGGGATGCCTCAGGGCTGGATTCCGGCGAATCTGCCGGTAGTCTTGTATATAACGCGGTTTCACCCGCCACTTCAAGGGTTTTTAGGGATTTACCGGAAATTCATGGGCTTTTGGTATCTTCGTTCCCGAACCGTAGAGGGCTGAATTTCTCCCCCAAACCCAGCCTGTAGGGTCGCAGTTCCAGTCATGCCCAAGCAGTTGGGCTATTGAGGCGGATGGTGCGCTCTCGCCCCTAGTTCTGGTCTTCGCGGCGGTGCAGCGTCGGCGGGCCGTCGTCGGTACTGGTTGTACTGCTGCCGCTCCCCGTACTCGACGGACTGGAAGAACCCGTCGGGTCGCCGGTACTGGTTCCCGAGCGGCGCAGAGACGGCTTTGGCGCGCCCTTCGTGTCGGTCAAGCGGCGCTTGTTCTCGATCCTGGCCAGCCGGGCCTTGATGTCGTCGAACTCCGAAGTGGTCACCGTGTATTCATCTCGGGCCGGCAGGATGCGCGCAATCTCCTCCTGCGAGTGCAGGATGCGTTCCGGGGTCTGCGGATGGTCGGCGAAGGCCTTTTCGACCATACCAGGCTTGCGCTTCTCCAGAGCCTGAACCTTTTCAAAGAAGCTGATGAATGCCTGCGGATCATAGCCGGCCCGATACATGTATTGCACGCCCAGGTAGTCGGCCTGCGCCTCGAAATCGCGGGAGAATTTCAGGAAGGTCATAGGCACGGCAAGCGAAGCGGCTTCGTAGATCCCGTAGCCCGTCCAGCCGCCGATGAAGATGAGCGGGATGGTGCCCAACTGGGCGTAATTCATGCGCGTCTGCTCGCGAACCGCGTGGTGGGCGCACACATGAGCCGTCTCATGGGCCATCACCCCGGCCAGTTCCGCCTCTTCGTCGGCATTCAAAATCAACCCCGAGTTCACGTAGAAGAAGCCACCCGGCAAGGCCATGGCGTTAATCACATCCGAATCGATGATCTTGATGGTGAACGGAACCTTGCAGTCGGAGTTCTTTACGATGTTCTGGCCGACGCGGTTCACGTACTCAAGAACCACCGGGTCAGTGATGAACTTGGTGCTCTTCTCAATCTCCGAGGCGTACATCTTGCCCATCTTGATCTCGGTATCGACCGAGTACCAGTTGCCCATGCCGCGGGCTCCGATGTCGCGATTGCCCACCGCACTCACGTCGTCGATACTGCCCGGCTTCACGTTGACCTTTTGGCTGCCCGGCTCAATCACCTTTTCGGGATTCACGGCCGTGGCAGGGGTATCCCCGCCAACGGGGGTCGTTCCGGGCGCGGGCTGCTTGCCGGGCACGGTGGATGGGGTGTCGCCCCCGACAGGCGCGGTTCCGGGCGCCGGTTGGGCCGTGGGAGCAGTGTCTGGAGCCGTGTTGGATGCTATCTGCGGCGAGGCGGTCGCGGAAGCCGCGTCACCACCAACAGGAACCGTTCCCGGCGAAGACTGCGCCGCGGGTGCTACAGACGGCACCGTGCTAGCTGGCGTTGCTTGGGGACCGGTTTGTGCCCAAAGTGTGGTGGCCAACGCCAATCCTGCCAGCGCGACTGCTCGCGAGCTCTTGATACCTGCCCTCATGACCTCACCTCCAGGACGAAGGCAGCCCTGCCGAGCTGCGCCGCTTCGCTCCATTGCTTAGACGTTAGTATCCGCCTTTTTGCATCACCCATGCAGGAAATTTCCTTGCAGATGGAAAGCGAAGGCTGGCCTGAGAAGAAGTCACGAAAATAGCGAACAAATAAGGAATATGATAAACTAGCTCGGTCTAGACTGATAGAAGGAGAGGCCATGTTGCAGATTGGAGCCTTTGAAGCAAAGAATACCTTCGGCGCGCTGCTTGATCGCGTCGAGGCCGGTGAAGAGATTCTTATTACCCGCCACGGAAAGCCTGCGGCGCGGCTAGCGCCACCACACAAAGTATCGGACGCAGACCGCCTGCGCGCACTCGCTGCTTTGGAGCGGATGACCCAACGCACCAAAGAAATGAAGCTCGGTCCCTTTGATTGGGAAGAGTGGAAGGCATATCGGGATGAGGGCCGGCGGTGAGTCTCATTCTCGACAGCTCCGCCACTCTCGCATGGACCTTTCCGGAGGAGAGAACGGATGCGATTCTGGATCTCTTCCAGTTGATTGCTCAGCTGGGAGCCGTGGTCCCGGAGTTGTGGCGGATCGAAGTCGCCAACACATTGAATGTGGGTATTCTGCGTGGCAGGATCAGTAAGACAAATCGCGATGGAATCCTTGCCGACCTGGAGAGCCTGCCTATTTCCATCGATGGGGAAACAAGAAATCACACTTGGAAAAAGACCCTGGAGTTGTCTGACAGTCACCGTCTGACCGTCTACGACGCCACTTATCTCGAACTGGCCCTTCGTCTCTCGCTGCCGCTTGCCACGCTTGACGAAGACCTGCGCACGGCAAGTCAGCTTGAAGGCGTTCCACTGCTGGGGAAATAGCTCAAACGGCCCCAAATAAACGCCCCACCCTTGCGGATGGGGCGTTTTTGCTTTTGCGACCGAAGGGAGCGTCTGCCGCACCGCAGGTGCTCAGTCGTAGTATTCCAGGCCGAGGTGCGTGATCAGGTCCGCACCCATGATGTGGCGCAGGGTGTTCTTGAGCTTCATCGACTGGATGAACAGATCGTGCTCAGGATACAGTCCCTCGCGGGTCTGCGGAGACTTCAGGTAAAAGCTCAGCCACTCCTGAATGCCGATCGAGCGCAGCGACGGTGTCCGCTTGGCCAGGTCGAGAAACAGCACCAGGTCCAGCGCGATGGGAGCGGCCAGGATGGAATCGCGGCAGAGGAAGTTCACCTTGATCTGCATCGGGTAGCCCAGCCATCCGAAGATATCGATGTTGTCCCACGCCTCTTTGTCGTCGCCGCGCGGAGGATAGTAGTTGATCCGGATCTTGTGGTAGATGTCCTTGTAAAGATCGGGGTAAAGTTCCGGCTGAAAGATGTACTCGAGCGAGCCCAGCTTCGACTCTTCCTTGGTTTTGAACGATTGCGGATCGTCCAGAACTTCGCCGTCGCGGTTGCCGAGAATGTTGGTCGAGAACCAGCCGGAAACGCCCAGAAGGCGCGCCTTGAAGGCCGGCGCCAGAACGGTCTTCATAAATGTCTGGCCAGTTTTGAAGTCCTTGCCGCAGATCGGCGCGGCATTGCGCTTCGACAGCTCGATCAGCGCTTTGGTATCCACCGTCAGGTTTGGCGCGCCATTGGCGAAGGGAACACCCTCGCTGAGCGCAGCGTAAGCATAAATCTGCGAGGGAGCGATGCCGATGTCGTTGTTCTCGAGGCCTGCTTCAAATGCCTCGATGGACTCATGCACCGCTGTCGGCTCAAGGAAGATCTCGGTAGAGGCGGCCCAGATCATCACTACGCGATCCACAGTCTTCTTGAAGGCCTGAATGTCGGCTATCACCTGATTGGCCAGATCGCGCTTGTTCTTGCCTTTCTTCACATGAATCCCGTTAAGGCGCTTCACATAGTACTGGTCGAAGACGGCGGGCAGCGGCTTGATGGTTTCCAGGTACGGCTTCAGTTGCTCCAGCGTCTCCTTGTCCAGAACCTTGGCGTGCGCGGCGGCCTCGTACACGTTGTCCTCAAAGAGGTCCCAGCCGGTGAAGACGACATCCTCCAGTTTCGCCAGCGGCACAAAGTCCTTCACCAGCGGCGACTTGTTGTCCGTGCGCTTGCCCAGGCGGATGGTGCCCATTTGCGTGAGCGACCCTATTGGCTTGGCCAGTCCGCGGCGAACAGCCTCCACTCCGGCGATCATCGTGGTGGCCACGGCGCCCAGGCCGACCACCATCACTCCCAGCTTGCCCGTGGCGGGCGCAATCTTCGACGCGTCGGCGGTCTTCTGCCCGCCCTGCTCCTCAGTTGACATTGCTTCTCCTATCCTTCCTTTGTTTGCTCCCGATATTCGGGCCGTTCCAACTCATTCTCCGGCGAATGGAATAGTGTACGCCTCGCACAGAGCAGCCATCCCATTTCTAGCTCTGCGCGGCCTCCACCTGCCTGCCGCGCTTCAAGTGCGACCACACAAACCAGACAATCCCCGCCACCAGCGCAATCTCGACAGCCAGATGGAAGCGGTGAAAAGCTTCTTGAAAACGGGGGTCTGTGTGCCATTTCTCTCCCAGCCTCATGCCCGCGTACGCCAGGGCGAAACACCATGGCCAGGAACCCACAAAAGTATAGATGTGAAAGCGCAGTTGCGGCATCTTGGCGATCCCCGCCGGGAAAGCAATGAAGGTGCGCACAACCGGCAGCAGCCGTCCCAGCAGCACCGTAATCGATCCATACCTGGTGAAGAATTCCGTCATCCGGTCCAGGTCGTGGCGGCTCATCAGAACCCACTTGCCATAGCGCTCGACCAGTGGACGGCCCCCCTTTGCTCCGATCCAATAGGCAACGACCGAGCCGAGATTGCATCCCAACGCTCCCGCCGTTGCGGCCCAGAAGAGATTCAAATGGCCCTGGTACACCACGAATCCGGCAAAAGGCATGATGATCTCAGAGGGCAGCGGGATGCAGGCCGATTCAATTCCCATCAGCGCAACAATGCCGGCATAGCCGCCAATCTCGATGACGTGGGTTACGAACTGCACCAGGAGGGTCAGAATTCTTTCATTCATGAGCGCTTTCAGTATATAGGGCCAATGCGGACCGGCGTCGGCCTGCGGGATTTGCGGTTGACCTCTGCGATTCCCATATGTCCGGAACCAGCCTTGCCGCCAACTTGCTATCCCGCGAAGCGGGGCTAACTTGGTGCCTTTGTCGTCTTCCAATCTGCAATCGCGTCTCCACACATGTTTTGCTACGATGAAGGGTGTTCCTAGGAAAGTTTGAGGTATCCGTTGGCCGATTCCCCAGCCCTTTTCCCTCCAGTTCCGCTCACGCTCGAAGGCTCGTCCCTGCTGCACCAGTTCTTCCGTTTCGACTGGAAGGCATGGCGCGCCACTCCGTTCGTCGATCGCGAACGCATTGCCGTTCACGCCACCGAGGCCCTCACCCGCCTGGAGCGCGCCAACCCGGAGGCGCCCATCCGCACGGCTCTCTTCTCCGAACTCGGCCACAAAGGCGACCTCATCCTGATCCATTTCCGCGACTCTCTTGAGGCGTTGAACCAGGTTGAACTGGACCTGGCGCAGACCGAACTCTACGACTACCTGGAGCTGCGCCACTCCTATGTCTCGGTCGTCGAGCTCGGACTCTACGAATCCAGCCGGAAGACCTACGAAGCCGCCGCTGCCAAGGGCCTTGAGACGTTCTCGCCCGAATGGCAAGCTGAAATAGCCGCCACGCTCGAGCGCAGCTCCGACGCCATGGCTCCGCGCCTCTTCCCTGCCGTTCCCGAAGCCAAGTACATGTGCTTCTATCCCATGGACCGCAAACGCGGCGAGGGCGTCAACTGGTACACCGTGCCCTTCGCCGAGCGCCAGCGCATGATGCACGAGCACGGCCTCATCGGCCGCCGCTACGGCGACGTGGTCAAGCAAATCATCTCCGGCTCCATCGGCATGGACGACTGGGAGTGGGGGGTCGATCTCTTCGCGGAAGATCCGGTCGTCTTCAAAAAGCTCATCTACGAGATGCGCTTCGACGAGGTAAGCGCCGTCTACGCCCTCTTCGGCCAGTTCTATATCGGCGTACGGATACCTTTGAAGCATTTCGGCCACTGGCTGAGCGGGAGCTTGGCCAGCTAGCCCAGAACCCATAGCGAAAGCTTTGGATTCCCAACCCTCCCCGGAGGCAGCAACGTGTCACGATATGCCGAGCCAATGGCGCGGCTCATTGAAGAGTTGAAGAAGCTGCCCGGCGTGGGCACCAAGAGCGCCCAGCGCTTCGCCTTCCATATTCTGCGCTCCACCGACGACGATGCGGCGGCGCTGGCCGAGGCGGTGCGCGGACTCAAGGCCAATCTGCGCTTATGCTCCATCTGCAATAACGTCACCGATGTCGATCCCTGCGCCTACTGCTCCAGCCCAACCCGCAACCAGCGCCTGGTTTGCGTGGTTGAGGAGCCGACAAGCATCGCCGCCGTCGAGCGAACACGAAGCTCGCAGGGCGGCTATCAGGGCGTCTACCATGTGCTGCACGGAACCCTCTCGCCGCTGCACGGCGTCGGTCCCGATCAGTTGCGCACCCGCACGCTGATCGCGCGCGTCGAGCGCGGCGAAATCGACGAGGTGATCCTGGCCACCAGCCCCACCTTGGAAGGTGAAGCGACAGCCCATTGGCTGGCAACCGCGCTACGCAGCTCTTCGGTCAAAATCACACGAATCGCAACAGGCGTTCCCGCCGGCAGCGACATCGAATACGCCGACGAAGTCACCATGGCCCGCGCCATGGAGGGCCGGCGCGAGCTGTAGCTAGAATCCGCGGTGTCCTTTTATTACATCCAACCGGCAACCTTTGATCACCGGATTGCGACTGGCCACTCCCCGTCTCGCGCAGCGGATTCATGCGCCCCGGTGCGGTAGGCGCCGAGGCCCTTCGCCATGCTCTCCAACTCCCCTGCATGCGCTGACAGCCCGCAAGGGTGTCCCTCCGTTTCAAGCATGTGCCCATTGTCCCGGATCATTGCAAAGAGCGGGCTGGCGAACGCCTCACGCAGGTTTGAGGATTTCAGGTTGTGTGTCGCAATCGCAGAAATGGGACAAGGCGTCACGTCCCCGCCGGGATTCACATGCGCGAAGCCGCGTCCAGCAGAGACGCAACCTCCGAGTTCCTCTTCATCGTCGGGCGACTGGATGATGTAAGCGCCGCCGGTTGTTCGACTCCGGTACTGGACGATGGTTTCTCGGAAGCGCGACCGCTGCTCCGGCGTCAGCAGTGCTCCGCTTTCGTCTTTTCGGGTCGGAATTTGTTCAATGAAGAAGGCCAGCGGCCCGCTGTGCGCGAGCAGTGCGTCGATGTTCCCCGGCTGCGACCAGTACTCCACATTCGTAGGTCCGACCGTGACCGAAATTCCCGTCAATACACCGGCATCCTGAAGCCGGTCGAGAGAGCCGAGGGCCTTCTCAAAGACGCCACGGCCCCGTCGCAGATCCGTGAGATCGCGATCGCCCTCCAGGCTGACCACGACCGCTGTGTTGGAGCAGCTCCGCAACACCTGATAATCGCTGGCCTTCAAAGCCGTCCCGTTGGTAAAGACAACGAAAAGCCGATCGGGATGATCGCGGAAGAGGTTTACAATCCCCGGCAGCAGGAACGGTTCGCCGCCGGCGATCACGAATGCAATCACTCCCAGCCGAACCGCTTCGTCCACCACTTTCGACCAATCGCGGACGTCGAGCCCCGGTTGTGCGGGGGCTGCGGTAACGGTCCCTATGTCCCCAGCGAAGCAGCCGGCGCAACGCAGATTGCACCTGGATGTGACGCTGAGAACGAGAAAGGGCGGCACTTGTACCCCGTCCTCAAGCGCACGGGCGCGAACGCGCCTCGACTGCGTATGCGTCCTCGCCAGGCGAATGAACCCAGGCAGGTACCGGGGATGCTGGGCAACCCAGGGAACGAAAACGCGGATGAGCCGCGAGTCGATGCCCTCGATTCCGCGCGTGAAGTCAAAAAGGCGCTTCGAGAGGAAGTCCGTCGGTGGGCCGGGCAAATCGATACTTGCGCGCATTTGGAACGGTATACGGCTTAACGGCCTGTTTGGTTCCGTTCAAGAAAGGAATTCATCCGGATTCAATTACCCGCGCAGCTTCGTCAGCAAATCCTGCGGATGAACCGGCTTGGCCAGAATCTCGAATTCATAGCCGTTGGCGCGCGCCTTTTCCAGCAGATCGGCCGTGGCCGCCTGGCCGGAGAAGAGCAATATCTTGATCCGCGGGAGCTTGGCGCGTATGCGAATCGCGGCATCGATTCCGTTCAGATCGGCCATAATCACATCCGAGATGAGCATGTCCGGCTCAAATGTCGAGGCCAGCTCAACCGCCTTCTCGCCGGAATACACAGCGCGTGCCTCAAAGCCGCTCTGGTTCAGGATCATCGCCAGCGTATCGGCGATCACCGGTTCGTCGTCGGCAACCAGTACCTTGGGTTTGGCTGTCTTTTCGGGCATACTCTCCTTGACGACCTATCAAGCCGAAACGCTTACCCCTCGCCTTGCAGCTCGTCCGTATCGGCTCCGGGCGCGATTTACAAGAATTCATTCAAAGGGCGAAACGCCCTTCTTGGCAGGGGAAGCGCTTATCTAAAGATGATACGCTCGGATTGGGTTTTTCAACCAACCGATCTAGGCCTGCGACCGCGATTTGACGACGCCAGCGTGCCGTGACCCGATAACCGTGCAGAATCCAGCACATCCGCCCCGATTCATCTGGGAGCAACCAGCCCGACATACACTCTAAACAGTTACCGCCCGCGGCTCAGGCAGGCGAACCCCAACTGGAGAACCACTCATGCAGGAAGCGGTCATCCCCGGCCAGGCCACGGTCGCCGCGCCACCCTCCGCGACTGACGCCATCATTCGCGCCCAGGGGATCGAGAAGTACTACGCGCAGCCCAGCCAGAATCGCATCCAGGTCATCTCGGCCACCGATCTTGAGATCCTTCCCGGAGAGATCTTTGCCCTCCTCGGTCCTTCTGGATCCGGCAAATCCACCATGCTGCGCATGTTGACCGGGCTCTCCACGCCCTCCGCCGGCCAGGTCTACTGGCACCAGACCCCAATTTGCGATGCCGAGATCAACGTCTCCATCGTCTTTCAGAGCTTTGCCCTCTTTCCCTGGCTCACGGTTCTTGAAAACGTCGAAGCCCCCTTGCAGGCCCGAGGCGTCAGCCCCGAAGAGCGCCGCGACCGCAGCATGAAGATGCTGGATACGGTCGGCCTGGACGGCTTTGAAGGCGCCTACCCCAAAGAACTATCGGGCGGAATGAAGCAGCGGGTCGGCTTTGCCCGTGCGCTCGTCGTCGAGCCCGAGGTCCTTTTCATGGATGAGCCTTTCTCCGCCCTCGACGTGCTCACCGCCGAAAACCTACGCAGCGAACTGCTGGAGCTATGGGCCAATAAGGCCATGCCCACCAAGGCCATTTTCCTGGTCACCCACAACATTGAAGAAGCAGTGTTGCTGGCCGATCGTATCGTTGTGCTGGGACGCAATCCCGGCCACATCCGCACCGATTTCCGCGTCCAGCTCGCGCAGCCGCGCGACCGCAAGTCCGAGCCATTTACCCAACTGGTCGACTACATCTACAAGGTGCTCACCAAGCCCGAAACAGCCCCCGCTGAAGCGCCCGATCAGCAAGCCGGCCCCAAGGTCCGCGACCAGCGCCAGATGCACTACCAGATGCTGCCCCACGCCCGTCCCGGCGGCATGGCCGGCCTGCTTGAACTCCTCCTCGACAAGGGAGGCCGCGACGACATCTACCGCCTGGCCGACGATCTTAGCTTCGAGATAGACGACCTGCTGCCCATCGTGGACGCTGCGCAACTTCTCGGCTTCCTGAAGATCGAGGAAGGCGATGCGGCCATCACCGAGAGCGGCGCCGAGTTTGCCAACTCCGAGATTCTTCGCCAAAAGGAACTGTTTCGCGACGCCGCCCTGTCCAATGTTCTCCTGCTGCGCCAGATTCGCCGCGCCCTCGAAGCCAAGAGCGACCACACCGTCCCCGAAGACTTCTTCCTCGACATGCTCGACGAGCAGTTCAGTGAGGAGGAGTGCCTGCGCCAGATGGAGACCGCCGTCACTTGGGGCCGTTACGCCGAGCTCTTCGACTACGACGCCGGACGCCGCCGCTTTGTGTTGCCCGACGTACCGGAAGAAGAGATTGCTGCCGACGAGGACGCCGAGTGAAGCTCCAACACCCCCTTGCACGCACGCTGGTCACCGCGCGCACTTGGCCGTTCCTCATCGACATGGGCGTGGCCGGCTGTGCCTTGGCCATGTTCTTCGCGCTGGTCAGCACCGGCGCCTATTGGATGGGAAAGCCCGTCCCTGTGGTGCCCATCTCGCACTCCATAGGCGCATTGCCTGTCTACGCCTTCTACTCTGTCGTCCGCATCGCCATTGCCTACCTGCTCAGCCTGATCTTCGCCGTCGCCTACGGCTACACCGCTGCCTATAACCCCAGGATCGAACCCTGGATGATCGCGGTCCTCGATATTCTGCAATCCATCCCTGTGCTCAGCTTTCTGCCTCCCGTCGTGCTGGCGATGGTGGCGCTTGTTCCCGGCCACCAGATGGGCATCGAGATGGGGGTCATCCTGCTCATCTTCACCGGCCAGGTATGGAACCTTGCCTTCAGCTTCTACTCGTCGCTCAAAAGCATTCCCAAGGAGATGGTTGAGGCCTCGCGCATCTACCGCTACTCCCCCTGGCAGCGCTTCTGGCAGCTTGAAATGCCCTACTCCGCGATCGGCCTGGTTTGGAACTCCATCGTCTCCGTCGCCGGCGGATGGTTCGCCCTCATTGCCTGCGAGATGTTCACCATGGGCGACCGAAACTTCCAGTTGCCCGGCCTGGGCAGCTACCTACAGACCGCAACCGCTTCCGGCGACGTACACGCGCTGGTGGCCGGTTTTGCTGTCGTGATTCTCATCGTTGTCGCCACCGACCAGCTCGTCTGGCGTCCGCTGATCGCGTGGAGCGACAAGTTCAAATTCGAGCAGGTCGAGTCCGCCGAGCGCGTCACGTCGCCAATCCTTGAGCTGCTCAGACGTTCTTCCCTCTTCAGTTCCCTTCCAGGGCGCGTCTGGACCCACTTCGAAGAGCCCATCTACCAACGCATGGCGCGCACCAAGGAATGCCGCGTGGTCCATCCGCTCGACGAAGACCAGCCGCGCAAACCCTCCGCCGCACTGTGGACGCTGGCCGCCGTCGCAATCGTTGTTATCGGCTGGGGAGCTATGCAGGCCGTCTTGATGCTTAGGACGGTGACCTGGCCTGAGCTGCGCCTGCTCTTCGAAGGGGCGGGGGCAACCTTTCTGCGCGTCAACGCCGCACTCACCATCTCCGCCCTGTGGACGATCCCCGTGGGCGTCGCCATCGGCTTGAACCCCAAGCTGGCGAGGGTCGTACAGCCGGTCGCACAGGTTCTCGCCTCGGTCCCGGCGACTGCCTTCTTCCCCATCCTGCTCATCGGACTGGTCAAGATCGGTGGCGGCCTGGGCATCGGCTCTATCGCCCTCATGCTGCTGGGCACCCAATGGTACATCCTCTTCAACGTCATCGCCGGAGCCATGTCCATCCCCTCAGACCTGAAAGAGGCCGCCTCGGTCTACCACTTCACCCGCTGGCAGCGCTGGACCAAGCTCATCTTGCCCGGAATCTTCCCCTACCTCATCACCGGCATGGTCACCGCATCGGGCGGAGCCTGGAACGCGTCGGTCTTTGCCGAGTACTCCCACGTCGCCGACCGGACCCTGCAAACCGTCGGCCTCGGCGCGCAGATCGACTCCGCCACCGACAGCGGCCGCTTTCCCATCCTGCTCCTCGCCACCATCCTCATCTCCCTCATGGTCGTCACCATGAACCGCCTAGTCTGGCGTCGCCTCTACCGCCTCGCCGAGACCCGGTATAAGCTCGAAGGCTAAAGAAAGTTGGAGTCGGTGGAACACTACCGTGAAGATGCTTTTTAGAAGTTGCCGCAGATTCAACCAGCTTCAAGAGCAAACCGCGATACACTCCGAAGGATGACTCCTGCCAAGAGCACACCGCCTGGAAAGACCGCGTCGAAGAACCCCAAACCAAAGGCCGCTGGCCACACGCTTATTCGCGACCTCGCACCCGGCCGCATTGCCGCCATCCTCAAGGGCCTCGACGAAGCTTATCCCCACGTCGAATGCGCCCTCACACACCGCTCTCCCTGGGAGCTGCTGGTCGCCACGATTCTCTCCGCCCAATGCACGGACGTTCGCGTCAACATGGTGACGCCAGAGTTGTTCAAGCGCTTCCCTACCCCTCAGGCATTGGCCCAAGCCTCACTCGTCCAAATCGAGGAAATAATCCGCACCACCGGCTTCTTCCACAACAAGGCCAAATCCATCCACGGCGCGGCCCGCAAGATCATCGCCGACTTCGGCGGCAAGGTTCCACAAACCCTCGCCGAACTGATTACTATTCCAGGCGCGGCCCGCAAAACCGCCAACGTCGTACTCGGAGTCTGCTTCAAAAAGGCCGAAGGAGTGGTGGTGGATACGCACGTCTTACGCATCGCGCACAGGCTCGGCCTCGCCAAAGGCGACACACCTCAAAGGGTTGAGCAGGAGTTGATGCGGACCATTCCTCAAAGCCGCTGGATCGATTTCTCTCACCAGATCATCCACCATGGCCGCCAGGTCTGCGAGGCCCGCAAACCCAAATGCGACCGCTGCAACCTGGAACAGCTCTGCCATTCGAAGGACAAAACCTGGCGGTCGTAGATAGGCCGGGGGAGCTAGTGTGGTGAGTCTGAAGTTCATCGAAGAACAACCGCAGATTCTTCGGCTCACCACCCCCGAACTGAAAGACGTTCGGGGCCCCGTTCGCTCAGAATGACAGCCAGTTTTGTGATGCGTATTTCGGACTCAGGACACTAGCGGAGAGCACAGTTACACAGGAACGCAATTTATGGGTTTCTGGGTTGGTGACTCCAGAAACTCATTGATTCCGGGCAGGTTAGGCTGGGGGATGCGCAGCTGGACGGAAACGCAATTTATGTGCTTCCGTGCCGTTTGCCTGTGAAACTCATTGATTCTGCATGGGTTAAATTGGCTGCACAGTTATACAGTCGAAAAAACGCGATTGTTGGGAGGGCACGGGATGGAGCGGAAATCCGGGTTGGCGGCGGGTACGAGAACGAAAACGCAAGGATGATCTTCATGGGCTCCGCTATTCCTCTCTATTCCAATTGTGCGCCCGCAGAGGGTTATCTTCTGCAAAAGGAAGCCGGAACCAAGGCGATATTCATCTAGTTATAAGACCGCATGGAATGGTAATCAATCATGGACAAGTGCGGGCGGGGACGCCCGCACTACAGCCGGTCAGGAGACCGGCGCTACATCCAAGCGCTACAAATTCATGCGGTCGCGGTACTAGGCGAAATCGCTGCTCTTTGAGAGTTGCGGCTTACCCGCACAACACGCGGACGACAGCGGCGATCAAGCCAGGAATGTCGGATGGATTCGCTTCAGCGACTGGCTCCCAACCCAAATCACGTAGTGTTTGGCTTGTAATGGGGCCAATCGAAACAGCCGCAACCCCTGCAAAGGGCCACGCAATTCCAGCCACACGAGCCGCCTCGGCCAGATGCGTTGTGCTCGACGAACTGGTGAAGGTTGCCGCGTCGATTCCTTCAGCCAGGGCCAAACGAAGCTGCTCTGGTGCGGCTTCGGGCAAGACGTTCCGATATGCGTCTACGACATCAACCTGGGCGCCAGCCTTCCGCAAAGCATCGGGAATCATGTCACGAGCAACTGCCGCTCGCGCCAGCAGGATTCGCTTGCCGTGGATCTGGTCCACCATTCCCATTACCAAGCTCTCAGCCACGTACGACTCAGGTACAAAGGCAACATGCAATCCCGCCTTGCGCGATGCCTCAGCCGTCGCTTCTCCAACTGCGGCAACCTTCAAAGCGGCGGGCAGCACGAACTCAATCCCCGACTCGGCAGCACGCGCGGCCAGCGCCCGCACAGTGTTGGCGCTGGTCAGAATCAGCCAATCGAAGCAATCGAGCTTGCGCAAAGCCTCATCAAGCGGCTCAAAGTTCGCGGGCGGGCGAATCTCCAGCACCGGAACCTCGACCGGCTCGGCGCCCAGAGCTCGCAACCCGTCGCTTAGCTTCCCCGCCTGATGCAAGGCGCGGGTCACCAACACACGCCGGCCGGCCAATGGCAACGAAGTCACCGCGAAACCCCGCCAGCCGCCTCAAGCAACGGTCCCGCTCCTGCTTCGACGAGCTTCTGAGCAGCCAACCGTCCGAGCGCCGCCGGGTCCGCATCGGCGCGAGGCGCGCGATGCCATGTCTCGCAAAAATAGACGCGAACCGCTGAACCGGTCTCCGGATCGGCAACCACGGCAAATATCTCGACCGAGGGCTCACTCTCATTGCCCGCCGCCGGTCCCGCGCTGGCACGGCAGTGGACGCCGATGGGCACCTGGCAGCCGCCGCCCAACGCAGCCAAAGCCGCCCGTTCGGCGGTCACAGCAAAACGCGTGTCCGCATCGTCGAGGAACGCGACAGCCGCAATGGTTGCGGAATCGTCCTTCCGGGTTTCGATCCCCAACGAACCCTGCCCGGCAGCAGGGCAAAAATCCTTGGGCTCCAGCCGCTCCCGCACCCACTCGGTCTTCTCCAGACGGTCCAGCCCAGCCGCAGCCAGCAGAATCGCGTCCACTTGTCCCCCGGCCAGCTTGCGCAGACGCGTATCCACATTGCCGCGGAACTCGACAGCCTCGATGTCGGGCCGGAGCGCCCTCAACTGCGCACGCCGCCGCTGACTGCTGGTTCCCACCCGCGCGCCCTGCGGCAGAGCCGCAAGGCTCTCATACTTCACCGAGACAAATACGTCCCTCGGGTCGACTCGCGGCGGCGTTGCGGCCAACGCAAACGGCTCCGGCAGCTCCGTCGGCAGATCCTTGAGCGAATGCACAGCCAGATCTACCCGGCCGGCAGCCAGCGCCTCCTCGATCTCCTTGGTGAACATGCCTTTTGATCCGACCTGCGCAAACGTGATTTCTTGCAGCCGATCCCCGGTCGTCTTGATGATTTCGATCTCGACCGAGTGCCCCTGGCCGCGAAGCAAGGCGGCGATGTGGTTGGCTTGCCACAGGGCAAGTTGCGAACCGCGGCTTCCAATGCGCAGATTCATCGCCGGGTCTCCATGCTGCCTTCGGTTTCTTTCATCGTTTTGGCTTCGACTTTCTGTGCTTCAGAGGTTTTCGGAGGAACCGCAGCAGCAGGAATATCAGGCTCCGCCTCGCTGCCCACATCGGCGGAGACAGACCAGGCCTCGCAAAGCGCATCCAGCCGGGCGGAGTCGTTCTCGCGCGCAGCCTGCTTCAGAGCCTGCATGGGCGGGTGGAGAAACTTGTTGACCAGGCCGCGCGTAAGCGCCTCAACGGCGGCAACCTGCTCTGCGCTGAGCGAACCCAGCCGAGTCTGCACGCGGCGCAGCTCGGTCTGGCGGATCTCCTCTGCTTGCCGCTGCAAGGCCACAATGGCCGGGGCCACGTTCACGGTGCGCCTGCGCTGCTGGAATCGCTCGACCTCGCCTGCGATCAGGGTTTCGGCGTCGCTTGCTTCGCGGCTCCGCTCAGCCATGTGGGCGGCGGCGACAGCTTGCAGGTCGTCGATGTCGTAGACAAAGATGCCCTCCAGCTTGTTCATCGCCGGGTCAACGTCGCGGGGCACGGCAATGTCGATAAAAAACATGGGCCGGTTGCGGCGGCGATGCAGAAAGGCCTGTCCATGCTCGCGGCGGAAGATGGGGTGCGGCGCGCCTGTCGAGCTGATCACAATATCCGCCTCGCTGGCGGCGTCGTAGATGTTCTCGAAGGGGATCACGCGGCCCTGAAACGGCTCGGCCATGCTTCGAGCTCGGGCGAGCGTGCGATTGGTGACGAGAATCGCGCCTGCCCCCTGTTGAACCAAGTGCCGCGCAGCCAATTCACTCATTTTGCCCGCGCCCACCAGAAAGACCGTGCGCCCTTGCAGCGATCCGAAGATCTTGCGCGCCAGATCAACGGCAACCGAAGCGATGGAAACCGAATTCGAACCAATCTCCGTCTCGGAGCGGACCTTCTTGGCCGCGGCGAAAGTGCTTTGCAGCAGGTGCTCCAGCTCGCCAGCCACCGTGCCCGAGGCCCGTGCCACAGCAAATGCCTCTTTCACCTGGCCCAAAATCTGCGGCTCGCCCACCACCATCGAGTCCAGGCTGGCGGCCACTCGGAAGAGATGCCGAACCGCATCCCTGTCGCGCCGCTCATAGATGTGCGGAGCCAGCAGCGCCGGGTCCAGGCCGAAGTGCCGGTGAAGAAACCCGGTCAGATCGGTCTCGGGGGAATCGACGGCGGCCAGCAACTCCACGCGGTTGCAGGTGGAGACGATCATGCACTCGGTGACGCCCGGAATCGCGGACAGGGCACGCGTGGTTTCAGGCAAGTCCTCGCGGGAGATGGCGATGCGCTCGCGCAGCTCGATGGGCGCGGTTTTGTAGTTGACTCCAATGAGCGCCAGCGTCATCGGGCACCGAACCTGTGAACGTGGCTGAAGAGGTTGGCGGCCCACACCGACACCACCACCGCGAAGACAGCGCCGGAGAGATACGCCGCCCTGCGTCCGCGCAGCCCGGCGCCCCGCCTGACCAGCAGCAGCACAACGTAAACGAACCAACTGACAAAGGCCGCAACGATTTTGGGGTCAAGAAAATAGGCTGCGCCCAGCGGCGTCTCCTGCGCCAGAACCGAGCCGATGACCAGGCCTACCGTCATGCAGGGAAAGCCGAATTCGAGCGTGGCGTGGGCGATTCGCTCGAGGGTATCGAGGGGCGGAAGCCACTCAAACGGCGCCCACCAGGAGTCCTGGCCCGGTTTGGGCTTGCTCTTGATGCGACGCTCCTGGATGAGGTAAAGCACAGAGGCGAGCAGGCTGAAACAGAGCGCAACATAGGCCATCAGGAGGGCGGCAATGTGGGCAATCAGCCAGCTAGTGCGCACTCCCTCGGATGGAAAGGTGTAGCGATCCGGCCCCAGAGCGGGCACGAAAACCAGGAAGAATGTCGCCGGTAAGGCAAAGATACCAAGGGAGATGGCGTCGTATAGCCACCAGACGAGGAAGAACAGACCGGCCACGGCCAGGCCCAGCAGAGATTCGATCTCGCGCACGCCCACGGGCATCCAGCGATGAGCCTGGACCAGCATCTCGATCACCGAGACGAAGTGAAAGAAGAGCGCCAACCCGCCCAGATGGACGCAGGTCTTGCGCCACCGCAACAGCCCATAAAGTACGGCTGGAAATACGGCGACACTCGCCGCAGCATAGAGGATGGCCGCAACTCGGAGCCAGAGCAGATACATTTGACCTTCACCTTACTGGTGCAAATGAACAGTATACCGTGACCCAAATCACCAAAAGCCGGGAACAGGGGTCAGAGATCAGGGGTCAGAGATCAGATATCCAAGGTAAACGCCTGGCCCTGTTGAAGGGCAGAAAAGGTGAATTGGAAGATGCAGTTAAAACGAGAAAGAATGGACAAAACTGCGCGACGTACGTGATTTGAGGACCGAAACTTCCGTTTTGCGCCCGGAAATCTACAACGCAGGTTGCAGCACCGCGAGGCCGGCTCGGGAGACTTCGACGTCGTCCTCGGACTTGCCACCGCTGAAGGCTACGATGACGTAACCGGTCTTGACCCTGGCAATCACACCGCCTTGCCAGCCGAATTCGCCGGTCATGGGGGGTCGGGGGGCTGTGCCGCTGTTTTGAAGCGTGTCGGCCATCTCGGCGGCTTTGGCGTAGGCGATCCCGAGCAGGTTGTTGCCCTTGTCGGTTGCAGAGGGAGCATCTTTCATCCGGCCCACCACTGCCATCTTCGAGGTCCAACCTTGAATGGTATCGCCCTGGGCATAGGCCACCACGGCGACTCCTGAGATCTTGAGTTCAGCGGCGCGCTTCTTCATCGCATCGAGGGCTGCGTCGGCCAGAGCATCGAATTTCTTGGCGCCGATGGGTTTGGGAACGCTCGCAGCGCGCACTGTTCCGCCTCCGGCGGCGAGGCTCACCGCGAGAAGCAATCCGGTTGCAACCTGGCGTTTCGTCATTCGATCAATCCCCGTGGCCGAGTTCCGCAGCGCGCAGCGCCCGGTTCGCCCTCGGAGAATTGTACTCTGCGGGCGCATGACGTTAGCGCGTCGGTCCGCTCCGCAGGCGAACCGATGGCGTCCAATTTAGATGTGACGGGTTGAGCGAGCTATGGATGAGGCTTCAGGCCGGCTTACCGGAGTTACTGCTGCGGACCTGAGGTGGTGGTAGTCGTTTGAGTCTGCTGCTCAGGGGCCGGGATCGTGGTTGTCGTCGTTTTCTGCTTCTCCTTTGTGACCTTCCTGTGATGATGCTTGTATTTGGTTTTGCTTTCAGTGGTCTGGGTGGTTTGGGTTATCGGCTGATCTGGAGTTTGCGTGGTCGTGGTGGTGGATTGCGAGGTTTGCTGTGCCGTTATCGATAGCGACATTGCAAGCACGACGAAGGACCCGAAGACTACCGCATATAGTTTCCTGAATTTCATTCGATTCTCCTTGTTTTGCCCGGAACAGGGTGCGTAAGTACGCGCGGAATCCGCCCGTGGCGAACGGCTTCCTTGAGACTCAGGTTCGCCGATTCGCGAGCGCAACGCTGTGCAGAATGGCTCGTGTCGTGCGGCAGGGTAAGGAGTGGCATTGCAGGTGTCGGAAATTGGAAGGCAATCGGGAACAGAAATCGGCGAGAAGTTTCCGATGAGCGGTTTGACATGTGCCTGAATTTTGTAAGTTCCCAGGACTAAGAGGCGAGACCTCGGGCATCCTGCGGTTCCCGCCCAGCATAGCTGCTTGTTTTCAAGGAATGGTCAGCTGGCGTGGCTTTCCGCGCCGATCTAAGCCGCGGGCTGACGAGTTGAGCGGGGGTCGGGCTCTTCCCTCTGCTGCTTCGATGAGGAGAGCAGATTCTGCAGCTCTGCAGGCAGACCGGAGAATGGAACAGCTTTTGCGAAGTCTTCTTCGGTCCATTCCGGGTTTTCTTGGTCAATCAACTCAGGGTTTGGCCTTTTCATATCGATTTCGCTCCTTGCGGTTGGCCCTTCTCAGACTGATGACCCGGAGAGAGCTGCCGCGCACAGTGAATACCAGGGCGTAAAGCGTGTCCCCAATAAAACCGAGATCCCGGGTGCGGACTTCGCCGTAGTCCTTCCGGGTATCTGCAGCGTAAATAGCGGAGCCTAATTCGAACTCTGCCACCATCTCAAAACCGAGCCCACGTTCTCGAAGATTGCGTTTGCTCTTTTCGGGGTCGAACGTGATCTCCACGCCTCAAGTATACCGCCATTTTTGGCGTCCGCGCGATCCATCCCCGAGCCGATAAAGCCGTCTATCCCTCCACCGTCTCGTCACGATACTCTAAAAGGCAACGTGATCAGCAACAGCAACCAGCCCGGCGCTCCGCATACCCCTGCTTTGGACCAGGCCACTGCGGAGCTGACGCCGTTTATGCGGCAGTGGACGGCGGCGAAGCGGGAGAATCCAGATGCGCTGCTTTTTTTCAGGATGGGGGATTTCTACGAGCTGTTCTATGACGATGCGGTAACGGTGAGCCGGGAGCTGCAATTGACGCTGACGGCGCGGGACCGCGAGCGCGCGCAGCCGATGTGCGGGGTTCCTTATCACGCGGTGGAGAGCTACCTGACGCGGTTGCTGCGTATGGGCTACCGCATCGCCATTTGCGACCAGATGGAGGATCCCAAGCTCACAAAGAAGATTGTGCGGCGCGAGGTGACGCGGGTGCTGACGCCGGGGACCGCTCTGGACGCTGCGCTGGGACAGGAGCAGAACAACTTTCTGGCAGCGCTGTTTGAGACGGGATCGGGGAAAGAGCCGGTGTGCGCGGTGGCGCTGCTGGACGTTTCTACGGGGGAGTTTCGGACGGCGGAGTTTCTGGGCCCAGCGGCACGGCAGCAAGCGGTGGACGAGATTGTGAAGGCGGGGCCGAGCGAGGTGCTGGTGGCCGAGTCGGCCGAATTGCCGGCGCTGCTGGAACGGATTCCGGCGCGGACGCGGGTTCCGGATTGGGTGTGGACGCGCGACTTTGCCGTGCCTTTGGTCGAACGCCAACTCAATGTGAAATCGCTGGAGGGGTTCGGGCTGGACCGGCATCCTGCGGCAGCGATCGCGGCGGCGGCGGTGCTGCACTACGTGCGGACGACTCAGAAGATCGAAGCGCTGCACATCGACAGTTTGAGATTCGAAGAACACTCGACGGCGCTGGAACTGGACCAGGTAACGGTGCGCAACCTCGAACTGGTAGAACCGCTGTTTGTGGGTCAGGACGGCCGTGCGACGCTGTTTCATACGCTTGATGCGTGCCACACACCGATGGGCAAGCGGCTGCTACGGGCAACGATTCTGAGGCCCTTGCTGGATGCCGTCGCACTGGAAGCGCGTTATGAGGCGGTGGGCGAGGCGCATGGAGACCTGCTGAAACGCGAGGAGATTCGAAGGGCATTTCTTGGAATTTTGGATTTGGAGCGGCTGCTGGCGCGGCTCTCTTTGGATTCAGCGGGACCGCGCGACGTGCGGGCGCTGGCCGCGAGCTTGAGCCGGCTGCCCGGGTTGAGGAACGCGCTCGATGTGATGCAGGCTGCGCAGTGGCGGGACGTGGCCGCGCGGCTGGACACGCTCGTGGATGTAACGGCGCGAATAGACGCGACGCTGGTGGAAGAGCCGCCGCTGACCCTGGTGGACGGGGGCGCGATTGCCGCGGGCGTGGATGCGGAGTTAGATGAGTTACGCTCGATTTCGACGACCGGAAGGCAGGCGATTGCAGCCATCGAAGAGCGGGAGCGCCAGCGGACGGGGATAGGTTCGCTGAAGGTGCGGTATAACTCGGTGTTTGGGTATTACATCGAGATCACCAAAGCTAACATGGCTCTTGCGCCAGCGGATTATGAGCGCAAGCAGACGCTGGTGAATGCGGAACGGTTTACGACGCCGGAGCTGAAAGAGTACGAGCGGAAGATACTGACAGCGCACGACCGTTCGATCGAGATTGAGAAGAGGATATTTGTCGAGTTGAGGCGCGCGGTGCTGGAGGCGGCGGGGCGGATTCGAAGGACATCGGCGGCGGTGGCTGAGGCCGATTTGCTGGCGAACTTTGCGCATCTGGCGGCGCTGCGGCGGTATGTGCGGCCCACGATCGTCGAGGAGTTGGTGATCGAGGCGGTGGCTGGAAGGCATCCAGTGATCGAGCAGTGGATGGAGGAGACGCGCGAAGGGCGATTCATTGCCAACGATTTGTATCTGAATGCGGCGGGAGATGGGCCGAGCTTATTGCTTATAACTGGGCCTAACATGGGCGGCAAGAGCACTTATCTGCGGCAGGCGGCGATGTTAGTGCTGCTGGCGCAGATGGGCAGCTTTGTGCCGGCGGAGAGTTTGCGCTTCGGGCTGGTGGACCGCATCTATACGCGCATCGGGGCGAGCGACAATGTAGCGCGAGGACGGTCGACGTTCATGGTGGAGATGACGGAGACGGCCACGATTTTGAATACGGCGACGAACAAATCACTGATCCTGCTGGATGAGATGGGGCGCGGGACGGCGACGTTCGACGGGCTTTCGCTTGCGTGGGCGACGGTGGAGTATCTGCACGCGGAAACGGGAGCGAGGACGCTGTTTGCAACGCATTATCATGAGCTGACCATGCTGGCTGAGAAGCTGCCGCGGGTGCGGAATCTGCGGGTGGGCGTGAAAGAGGCGGCGGGCGGGATTGTTTTTCTGCATAACATTGAGCCGGGCGCGGCCAGCAAGAGTTATGGGATTGAAGTGGCGCGGCTGGCGGGGCTGCCTTCGGTCGTGATCGAGCGGGCCAAGCGGGTGCTGAAACAGCATGAGAAGGCGGAGCGGCAGAGCGTGCAGGTGGAGACGGCCGAGCCGGTGCAATTGACGATTTTCACGCCGCTGTCGCAAAGGATCGTGGACCGGATTGAGGCCACGGATGTGAATTCGCTGACGCCGTTGCAGGCGTTGAACTTGCTTGAGGAGCTGCAACAAGAACTGAAGGTTAAGGGATGAGGAATAGGGGTCAGAGATCGGAGATCAGGGATCAGGGATAGAGCAAGAACTGAGGGAGCTAGGATGATAGAGAATTTGCGCCGCGCCGCGGGCAGTCTGTTGGTGGTGGGGCTCAGTGGCACGGAGCTTACCAATCTGGAGCGCGCGTGGCTCAAGCTTGTTAGGCCCGGGGGGATCATTCTGTTCCGGCGCAACATTGAAGACGCGCGGCAGACGAGAGCGCTGCTCGACGCGGCGACAGCGTTGTGCGCGGGGCACAGTTTTCGCTGCGTGGACGTGGAAGGCGGGACGGTGGACCGGCTGCGCGACGCGCTGGCGCCGACGCCTTCGGCGCGGGCTGTGATGCAAGCTGAGGATAATCCCAGGTCTCAGAATCGAGACCTGGGGCACCCAATTAAACTGGCGTGCGAGCAGGGTGCGCTGATCGCGCAAGGTGTGAATGCGTTCGGGTTCAACACGACGCTGGCGCCTGTGATGGACCTGGCGCTGCCGGCTTCAGCCAAAGTGATGGGCACGCGGGCCGCGGCAGCGACGGCAGCGGGCGTGGTGGATTATGCACGAGGGTTTCTCGCCGGGCTGGCGAAGCACGGAGTGGCAGGATGCGGCAAGCATTTTCCTGGTCTGGGCGGCGGCACGCTTGATTCGCACCAGGAAACTCCCGCGATCCAGCGCAGCAGCAACGAGCTTTGGCGAGAGGATCTGGCTCCCTATCGCGAATTGCGCAACGAGCTGCCGATGGTGATGGTGAACCACGCGGCCTATCCCGATACGCCGGGCAAGAATCAGCCTGCGAGTGTGTCTCCCTATTGGATTACAACAGTGCTGCGCAAGCGCATCGGCTATCGAGGAATTGTCTTCAGCGACGATCTGGAGATGGGCGGGATTCTCAAGTTCTTGCCGATGGAAGAGGCGGCGGTAGCGGCGATCCGCGCAGGGATGGATCTGCTGGAAATCTGCCACAGCCCGGAGCTGATTTTGAGAGCCTACGAGGCTCTGATTACCGAGGGAGAGCGCTCGGCAGCCTTCCGGAATCTTGTGCTGGCGCGGGCAACGCAGAGTGCACTGGCGCGCGCGAGGCTGTTTGCGGACGGGGTTCCGAAGGCGCTTTCAGCGCGGCAGTTCGAGGCGCTGCGGGCGAGGATTCTGCGCTTTGGCGAGGCGGTTGCGAAGGCCCAGCTTGTGGCGGAGGCACAATCCGCATGAGCGCTAAGGCTATGACTGTTGCGGGCATCATGAGCGGCACCTCCGCCGATGGAATCGATGTGGCCGTGGTGCGAATCGCGGCGGGCAAGCTACGGCCAAAGCTAACCCTGCTGGCGCATGAGGGATTTGCCTTCCCGGCTGCGTTGCGGCGTGCGGTGCTGGCGGCAATGAATGCGGCTTCGACTTCCACAGCGGAACTGGCGCGGCTTAACTGGCGTTTGGGACTGGCGTACGCCGAAGCAGTAAACGCCACGCTCAAACGGCACAAAGTGGAGCTGGATCTGATTGGCTGTCACGGGCAGACGCTCTATCATCAGCCGCGCGCGGCCACGTATGCAGGGCGGCGATTTGCCTGCACGTGGCAGGCGGGCGAAGCGGCGGTGATTGCGGCAGCGCTGGGCATTCCCGTTGTTTCGAACTTTCGCCCCGCGGATATGCTGGCCGGCGGGCAGGGCGCGCCGCTGGTTCCGCTGCTCGACTATGTACTGTTTGCCGACGCGAAGCGCGGACGCGTGTTACAGAACATCGGCGGCATCGCGAACCTGACCGCAATTCCGGCGGGGGCAACGGCGGATCAGGTGATCGCCTTCGACACCGGCCCCGGCAACATGGTGATGGATGCGCTGGCTCAAGAGCTCTTCGGCAAGCGCTTCGATCGCAACGGAGCATTGGCCGCTGGGGGCAAAGTGATTGCGCCGGTGCTGGCGGCTGCGTTGCGCAATCCTTACTTTCAGGTGAAGCCTCCGCGCACGGCGGGGCGAGAGCAGTTTGGCCGCGAATATGCCGCGATGTTTCTTGCGGCCTGCCGGCGGCGCAGCGAAAAACCGGAAGATGCGCTGGCCACGGCCACGGCGCTTACCGCGGAGACAATCGCGCAGAGTTACAAGCGGTTCGCGCAGCGGAAGATGAACGGCGGAGTGGATTACATAGTCTCCGGCGGCGGGGCGCGCAACCATACGCTGATAGCCATGCTGGCGCAGAGGCTGGAGCCGCTGGGCTGCGAGCTGGCTGCGAGCGAGGAGTTCGGGCTTCCTGTCGAGGCAAAGGAGGCGGCGGCCTTTGCTCTGCTGGCGTGGCAAACGTGGCATCACCGGGCCGGGAACGTGCCCGCGGCCACAGGAGCGACGCGGCCTGCGATTCTGGGTCAGGTGACGTATGCGTAAGATGCTGATGCTGGCTTGCCTGCTGGCGATTGTTGGTTGCCGCGGAGCGCAGAGGGACCCCGGCACGGTGGTCTTTCTCATTGAGAGCAGCCCCGCGAACCTCGATCCGCGGATCGGCACCGACGCGCAGTCGCAGCGAATCGATGCACTCATTTTTGACGGCCTGGTGGCTCGCCGCGCCAACTTTCAATTTGCTCCGGCCTTGGCTGAGAGCTGGGAGCAGCCGAATCCGCTGACGCTTGTCTTTCATCTGCGCAGCGGGGTGAAGTTCCACGACGGGCGGGCGCTGACGGCGCGCGATGTGGTGTGGACCATCGAGTCGATGATCGACCCGTGGCGTTCTGGCGCGGTGATCTCGCCCAGAGCGAATTCTTATACAGCCGTCAACAGTGTGGAAGCTCCCGATGAACGAACCGTGGCTTTTCACCTGAAGCACGCTGACAATTTCCTACTCACCAACCTTTCGACGGGCGCGATGGGCATTGTTCCCGAGGGCAGCGGACGCGATTTCTGGCGGCATCCAGTGGGCACGGGACCGTTCAGATTTGTAAGCCAGCAGATCGATCAGGATGTGGTTGTAGAGCGCAATCCGCTGAGTTGGGCGGTTGTGCCGAAGCTGGACCGTGTGCGCTTTGCCGTGGTGCCGGACGCAATTACAGAATCGCTCGAACTGGAGAAGGGCTCGGGCGACGTGGCCGTCAGTTCCCTGCCCATGGATTCGCTGCCGGTGCTGGCAGCCCGGCCCAATCTGCGGATCATTGAAGTGCGGGGCACAGAAGTTCAATACCTTGGCTTCAACCTGCTCGATCCGCTGCTGAAAGATGCGCGGGTGCGCCAGGCGATTGCCTGCGTGATCGATCGAGAACTCATTATCAAGACGCTGCTGGGCGGCCATGCTCAGCCGACATCGAGCCTACTGCCTCCCGATCATTGGGCTTGGAGCGGCGACGTTGCGCGCTACGATTACGATCCGGCGCGAGCGGGCAGGCTGCTGGATGAAGCCGGCTATCCGCGGGGCAAAGATGGCGTCCGCTTCCACCTGGCCATGAAAACCAGCAACGACGAAGGGGCTCGCTTGCTTGCCGCGGTGCTGCAACAGCAACTGGGCGCGGTGGGGATCGCGCTGGAGTTGCGCAGCTACGAGACTGCCACGTTTCTCTCCGATGTGCGCAACGGCGCCTTCCAAATGTATTCGCTGCGCTGGGTTGGCATTGAGCAGCCAGACATCTTTACCTATGCGTTCTCGACTGCCAGCTTCACGCCCAAGGGCGCCAACCGGAGCCACTACTCGAATGCGCGGCTCGACGCCCTGCTCGATGACGCGGCTGCGAGCCAGGATGCCGCCCGGCGGCGCGCGGAGTATGTGGAGGCCCAGCAGATTCTTGCGCGCGATCTGCCGGCTATCAATCTCTGGTACCGGGACACGGTTGTGGTGCACAGCCGGAGGCTGACGCATGTGGTTCCTTCTCCGTCGGGAAGCTACACGTTTTTGGAGACGGCGGAGCTAGAGCAATTTCGGAATTAACGTGGTCCTTTTGAGTGCATTGAAAGGTGGCTCTTTCTTGATGAAAAAGCCACTTGAGTGTGGGGTTTCGGCCTACAGCGATTCAGAAATTGCTATAGCGCGTTAAGCCTCTCCGGCTTACAAGTTTTTAAGGCCGAGCCTTCATAAAGTCACGAGTCTAGCCAATAAGCAGGTAGACCCTGCGCGGTCCACTGCTTGAAACGGGCCCGAAAAGTTCCCACGCAGGCTGGCGTGGCAACACCAATGCCCATGCCGTAGGCCTCCGCCCTCCTGTTTTTCTTATCGGAGGGATTCACAAGGGGAAGAGCCAGAAGGAGGAGTTTGCTTGGTGATCTCTGTGAGGTTGGGGCGGATTGTGGCGCCCGATTTATGGCGCCGGCGTCAGTTGAGGGTGAAACTCAGCCTTGCCTCCGGGCAGTAGCACAATCTCCAGCTGGCCTTCCTGCCGCTCGGCTACTGTGGGCCCGTCAATCTGTACCTGCCGCTGCGGACCGCTGTTATCGCTGGCCGTATATTGCACCTTGAGCGATCCGCTGCCTCGCAACTGGATGCGATAGTGAAAGACTCCATCCGCAGCCAGCGCGTCGGCTCCAAAGCTGGCGCTTGGGTAGTCCACCTCAAGAAGTTGAATCGCCGCTCCCGTACGGTTCTCCACTGTGGTTTCAATGTGGTAGGAGTGGCAGCCGGTTGCCGCCATCAGCGCCGGCATCGCAATTGAAGCCAAAATCCAGCCACGGCTCGCGATTCGATTCTTCATTTCCGGCTCCCGCTTTCGTTCTGAACACCCTCTATCGAGGAGTGGGCCGCGACTTTCTTTTCCAATCGGTCCAGGCGCTTGAGAAGCTCCGGCAGCCTTTGAAAGATGGTGACGGCACGCAGCCAGACGCGGTTATCAAAGCCCGGCGAACCGGAGATCGTCTTGCCCGCCGGCACATCGTGCGAAACAGCCGATTGCGCGGTCAAAATCACGCCGTCACCCACGGAGCAGTGGCCGGCAATACCCGTCTGCCCGGCCAAAATCACGTTATTGCCGACCACCGAGGAGCCCGCCAGCCCCGTTTGCGCGCAAAGCAGCGTATTCTCGCCAATCCGCGACCCGTGTCCAACCTGGACCAGATTGTCCACCTTGGTTCCGTCGCCTATCTGGGTCGCGCCCACCGTGGCCCTGTCGATGCAGGCGTTGGCTTGAACGTCGACGCGGTTGCCCAGATGTACCGGACCCGATTGCGGAATCTTTTCCCAGTGCCCGGCCTCGTTCTTGGCGAAGCCGAAGCCGTCCGCGCCTACGATTGCGCCATTTTCCAGAGTCACGTGGTCGCCCAGGACGCAGTTCTCGCGCACCACCGCGTGAGCGTGGGCAAACAGATGGCCGCCCGCCTGCACCCCGGGGTAGAGCACCACATGAGGCAGCAGCGTGGCGTGGGGTCCAAGCCGCACCCCCGGCCCCACGACGACATAAGCCCCGATGTGTGCCCCGTCGCCAATCTCCGCAGTCGAATCGATCACCGCGGTGGGGTGGATGCCGGGCGCGTAGACAGGTGGCTGGTAGAAAAGGCCCAGAGCGCGGGAGAAGGCCAGATAAGGGTTCTTGAGGCGCAGCGTTGGCGCCTCTATCTCCTGAAACTCCGGCTCAACCAACACTGCGGCGGCCCGCGTCTTCCGCGCCAGCGCGGCATACCGGGGGTTCGCCACAAAGGTAATCTCCGTTGGCCCAGCGTCCTCAATCCCTTTTACGCCTGTTACTTCCAGCTCCGCGTCGCCGCACAGCTCCGCGCCCAACCGGCTTGCCAATTCGCCTAGCTTCATCGATGAGATTGTACCGGAATGGCCTGCTTGCCCAGCAATCCCCGAATCCCTCGGTTTGCCGGCGACTGCCGATTCTTGGCAACATCGACTTCATGCCGCTTCGAGCGAATGTTGAATGCGAATGCAAATTGTGTCACCATGCTTATGTACGGATGGTGTCTTGGATGGTGCGTGTTCCCCAGCCGGGCCGCTTGATCGCATTGCAGATGCAAGCTCGATCAATTACTGGGAGGGTGCAATGAGTCCGAAAGAGTTGAAGAAATTCAAGGAAGCCATCGAGAAGATCGATCGCGAAAATAACACCCCCGAGAAGGCAAGAGAATACCTCATCAAGATTGGCTACCTGACCGCTGACGGTCAACTGGCAGAGAAATACAGATAGGCTGCTCTCGTTGTCTTTAGTTCTTGCATATCACGGATGCAACCTCGAAACCGCCCAGCAACTCCTGGGCGGTTCGCCGTTTCAGCCCAGTAATCGGGACTATGACTGGCTTGGCGCAGGGAGCTACTTTTGGGAAAACGATGTGGTCCGGGCTTATCGGTGGGCAACCGAACCACGAAGAAAATTCATCCACCCCTCGGTCGTGGGTGCTGTGATCGAACTGGGCAACTGTCTCGATCTGACAACGCAGTCGGGAATTGAGGCGGTGAAGCTTGCATATAACCAGCTCATTCGAATGGCAAACGAGAACGGGGATCCCATCCCGAAGAACGTGGACCCAGCCATGGAGCCCAGCGGCGACAAGATCATCAGGCGTTTGGACTGCGCGGTAATGAACCACCTGTTTGACGATGTGCTGCAAACTATCCAGGAACCGGACCCCAAAAGCCAGCCTTACGCCACCGTGCGGGCGCTGTTTCCAGAAGGCTCTGCACTCTATCCTGGCGCGGGCTTTCGAGACAAGACCCATATTCAGATATGCGTTCGAGAACCGGAGCAGATTCTCGGCGTCTTTCGGATACCAGCTTGGCAGAGCGAGGAACTCGAATTGCCGAACCTGTACGAGCGATCCTGAGCGCATCCTTTGATCATGGCAAGGGGGATATTGGGCCATGCCCGAAAGGATTGAAGATCCCGTTCTACGGCAACTCCGGTTCGCTGTGAAACAACTCCGGCTGATCCGCGGCCGGTCCGGCAGCGCCCGCCCGCCTGCGCCCGCCAACGCCGATCAGGCTGACTACCTCCAGTGTCTGGATGGCCAGCCGGGGCACGTAAATCCGTTGCGTAGTCGAGCGCGTGTCGGGCGGGGTCAGCAGCAGCCCAGCGCCCTCGATCAGCGAACGGTCGTTGGCCGCCAGACCCTCCAGCTCGTCCCCGTCGGTCAAGGTCATGCGCAGCCATAGTCCCGCGGTCCGAGGGCGGATGGTGAAGCGCTTGTGCAGGAGCCGCTCGGGATTCGCTTGGTCAGACCCAGAGCTAGGGAAGTCGCGCACGTAGCAAACCCATTTCACCTGATCCCAGCCGATGCGCAACACCTTGCCGGTCAGATCGAGGATCTCCAATTCCTGCTCGGCTTCAGGCGCGACCGGGCCGAAGCCGGCTCCCGCGTAGCCGGCGTACCATTCCCGAGAGAACTTGCGGACAATCACGGGTTTACGCGCGGAAGCCATCGCTTTGGATTGTCGCATGGCGCGCTGCGCGCCGCGAACGCAAAAAGGGGCAAATCCAGTGCAACAAATCCTAGCCATTCGGCCTCAGTTGTGTTAATGTACTGGTTTGCCGCCTCTGCCGATTTGTGCTGTAACAGTAACAACATCAGATACTTGGCTGAAGACTGAGACGGCGGAAGCAGGGAACTGAATGCCCGACTACATCTATCTTCTGGAAAACCGGCTCTCGGCCGACCAGCAAAACGCCTTGCGCCAGTTGCGCGAGGCAGCCCGCGAAGCCGAAACAATCCTGTTTTTGACCGGCGACGCTGTCCGCGACCTGACCAGTGGACACACTGTTCGCGGACTTGAAGTGTCAGTTCATGGAGATGCACTTAATCTCAAGAAAACAATAGAGAAACTCGGCGGAAATGTCTGGGGTCAGGACGAGGCCTCCCGCACCCTTTATTTGTGTTTTCCAGGCACTGTTCGCGTCGATGTCATCAGCACCCACCGCGCCGAGTATCCCAAACCGGGTAAGCCGGTTTTCCACACCGCTTCCATTCAGGAAGACCTGCGACGCCGCGACTTCACCGTCAATGCCATGGCCATCTCGCTTAACGAGGGATCGTTTGGCCTCTTGATGGACCCCATGAACGGGGCGGCGGATCTTGAGACCAAGACGCTGCGCCTGGTCTCAAATTATGGCTTTCTCGATGAGCCTTCGCTGCTCATTCGCGCCACCCGCTACCGTGCCCAGCTGGGATGGGAACTGGACCCAAGAACCAATACGCGTTACGAGAACGCGCGGAGCGAAGGAGTCATTGAGCACTTGTCGGAGGAAGCGCGCAGACAGGAGCTGGAGCAGATCGGGCACGAACAAGATGCGCTCAAAGTGCTGCGGGCGCTGGAGGAAGAGGGCTGGATGAAGGTACTCTTCCCCGCCTGGACCTCTTCCAAAGCCGACGAGGAAAAGCTGAAGGCTCTGCACGAACTGGCCGCCGAGTTGCTCGCGCAGGGAGTCCACGCCGATATGTCCGCTGCTCAGATGCAGTTGTTGACGGGCGGAATGACCCCCAAAGACAGGGCCGCGCTGAAGAAGATGATGCTGCGCCCGGGGTTTGTGGCGGAGTGGAATAATTTGGATGCGATGGCTGCCGGGTTTGCCAAGGTGCTATTGGCTAAGGAGAATTCCACACCATCGACAAGCTTCAAGCTTTTCACGAGCTATGATCCGGAAGCGATTCTTTGGCTTGGGTTTACCAGCGAAGATCTCGAGGTGCGCGAGCGCTTCAATTTGTTCCTTAAAGTCTGGCCGGAAGCTCGTCAGCGCCTCCCACATGCCTTGATGCAGGAGATGCGCATAACGCCCGAGCTGGCAACCTATGGCGAGATTGTTCAGGCCGTCTTCCTGGAGCTGATCGATGGCCGGTTGACCACTCCCGAGGAGGCTCGCGCGTTCCTGGAGCCCCATTCCCCGCCCGCGCCCCCGCCGCAAGTGACCATCAAGCGGCCGCGCGCCAAACGGGGCGCCGAAGCCAAGCTGAAGGAGCATTCCTACGACGACGAGGATGCCGAAGACGGTTTGGATGAGGACGAGGATCTGGACGATATTGGCGGAGATGAGGACGAAATCGACCTGGGCCTGAGTCTGCCCAAGGTCGATTTGGACGCTGAGATTCCGGATTTGATCGGATCTGAAGGAATCGAATCCGATGAAATCGATTCCATCGAGGATGACCTGGAGCCAGACGAGCCTGAGGAGCCAGAGCCGGTTCCCCCTCCCGCAAAGCGGGTCTCCAAGGGGCCTGCCTCGCCTAAGCCGGCGAAGACAGCAGCGTCCACCGGGCCAGTAAAGGCTCAGAAGACGGTCGCTGCCGAGCCATCCGCCGCGCCGGTTCCGCCAAAAGCCGAGAAATCGGAGAAGCCTGAGCCGGTATCCAAGCCAAAGCAGGAAGCCAAGCATGCGCCAACCCCCGTGGCGAAGGCGGCATCTTTTGCAGTCAAGCCTAAAGCGACTGCGGTCAAGGCCGGGGTTGGGCCAGCGTCTCCACGAGCCAAAACGACGGCGGCCTCTGCGGTGAAGAAGGCTGTGCCTTCCAAGCAGGTTGCAGCCAAAGGGGGCCATGCGGGCAAGCCCTCGGGCAAGGCTCCAGTGGTCAAATCCGCAGCTGCGAAGGGCAAACCGGCTTCAAAGGCGCACAAGGCTCCGCAGACGCCAAAGCCATCCAAGAAGGTCGAGAAAAAGCCTGCTGCAAAGCAGACCAAGAAACGCTGATCCGTCTGGAAGAATGTCAGAATGTCATGGAGAGCCGTGCAAATTGCACGGCCTCCGTCGACTCAGACAGTGGCAGCCACAGCCACGTGGGCCGCAGTCACGACCATGTCGCGGATCGAGTCGATGACCAAATCGGGTTCGTCCAGGTGAATCCAGTGCGCGCTGGCTGCCGCGATCACCTGCTGCACGTTGTCGCCAATGCGGCTCAGACGCTCGACCGACAGCGGCGTCGATTTTCCTGGGGTCAACACTAGCACGGGGATGCCATGGATCGGTTCAGCGTCCTGCATCTCTCTCACCGTGTCGGGAACCGCCTGCACATGGCTCCTCATGCCGGCGTAGTAGCCGGGGCGCGACCAGTGGGCGGCCACGATGGGCCAAACCTCACTCGGCATCTTGCCCACCTCGTCCGTCACTCGTCCCAGCACATGGCGGCCGCCATTCCCAGCCACTCCAGCCAAGCGCTTTGCAACGCGGCCGGACCGGCACAGCAGCGAGGTTACAGCCAGGCGGGCGAGCCCGCATCGCGCGATCGGAACCGCAAAGCCGGATAACTTCATGCCGCGATCGACCTCGGCTTGCCTGCCGGGATTCATCGGCGGCCACTCCTCGCAACGCATCGGATCCACCAGCAGCACCCCTGACACGTCTTCAGGAAAGAGCAGAGCATAGCGGCGCATCACGAGCCCGCCGAAGGAATGCCCGACCAGAATATAGGGCGGCCTGATCTGCGCGCGCTCCAGCATGTCGTGCAGTTCCATGGCGATGTTGCCGGGAGTGCGTGGCGTCCGGCAGGGGCTGCTCCAGCCGAGTCCGCTGCGATCGTAGGATGCGGTGCCGGCGAAGCGGGAGACGATCTCCTGAATGTGAAACCAGTTCAGATTCGTGGCGGCGATGCCGGCCTCAAAGAGCACTGTCGGGCCGGCCGATTCCTTCGAGCCCTTTTCAAGGAGATAGAGCTTGCACCCATGTCCGATCGTCACCCAGCGCCCGGGATGAGCAAAGCGCATCCGGTCGCGATGCCCGCCGATCCATTGATAGAGAAACCCGACGCCGATAAGAGCGGCTATCGAACTGATAATCCACAAAATTGCATGCATAGATAAGCGATCCTAGAAACGAGTGAGCTGCTCAGGGCTGAAGTCCCCGAGGTCGAGATTTGCCTTTGTACTACCGCGATCGACGATGAGCAGGGTCGAGCCGTCATGGCCCCGTGTCTTGGCCTCCACCTGGTTTGCCGACCAAACGCCGCCATCGTGACGCAGGCCGAAATAGGTGAACTCCTTCACCGCCCCGGTTCCCTTCACCGTTTTTTCAACATATACAGGAAAGCTGATACTCCGGTCCAGCCAAGTTTTTATCTCGGCGTAATGTGTCCGCTCCGAAGACCCCGGTGTACTCTTCAAGACATCGCAATCGCGAGCGCCAAATTTGGTCTCCGCCAGCGCTGCCTGGCCTGGCCAGAAGTACTGTTGTTCGAGGAAGTCTTCGTAGCTGAACCCCTCGCCGAGCGGGCCGTCGCTCCACTTGTCGAACGGCAAAGCCGCAGGCGCCTTGTCTCCGGGATGCGCGATCTGGATCGAATTCTGCCCGGTGGGCCTCATTTCCAGCAAAATGTGGGAGCGGGCGCCGAGGCTCGCACTTGAACCCGCGCTTGCGGGCGGAGCAACTTCTACAAGGACGCGCAACACGCCCGGAAACCAGTGCGCCTTGATGGAAATTCCATAGCTGATCCGGGCGCCGTTCGCATCAACCCGAACAAGGTGGCCACTGGCGCGAAAGTCCGCCGTTTCTATGCGTTGCCGCGCGGCGGCGATCACTGCATGAGCGTCCGTTGCGTTCGCGGGGACCGTAACCATCATCGCGGTTGCCAGTGCAGCCCACAAGAATCTCATGAGGCGATTCTCCCGTCGCGGATGCGAATGTGGCGAGGCGCGGCGTTGGCTATGTCGTTCTCGTGGGTCACTACGATCAGCGTCATACCGCGTTTTTTCTGTATCCCGACGAGCATCTCTATGATGCGCGCCGAATTTACGCTGTCGAGATTCCCGGTGGGCTCGTCCGCCAGCAGGATCGACGGATGGTTGGCCAGGGCTCGTGCGATGGCTACGCGCTGCCGCTCGCCAGCCGAGAGCTCGTTCGGATACTGGTTGAGCCGGTTTTCCAGGCCCATCTCGATGAGAAGCGCCTCGGCTCGTTCGCGACGATTGCCGGCGTCTCCGTTCAGAGCGAGCATCGGTACCTGCACATTTTCAATCGCCCGCAGCGTGGGCAGAAGGTAAAAGGCCTGGAAGATGAATCCCACGCGATGGGCTCTGTAGTCGTCGAGGTCGACGGCGGTTCCGAGCAGAGAGTTCTCAAAGAGCACTTCGCCGCTGGTGGGCTTGTCGAGTCCCCCGAGCAGTTGCAACAGGGTGGACTTGCCGCTGCCGCTGGCGCCGCTGATCGCTACGTACTCCCCGGAGGCGATGGAAAGATCCACGCCGCGCAGAGCCTCGATGCGCCCGTCGTCGTAGCTCTTGCGCAGGTTGCGCACCTCAAGCTGCGGGCTAGTCATGCCGAAGCGCCTCCACCGGCGAGAGATGCGCGCCGCGCCAAGCGGGAATCGCCCCGGCCATCAATCCAGACAGTATCGAAATGCCAAGCGCCTCCAGCAGATGCATTGGAGAAACGGACGCAGAGGCGATGCTCTCAGTCTGCGGAAGGGTTGATAACAGGTGCAGCGCGCCCCATCCAATGCCAATTCCAAGAATTCCTCCGACGAGGCCCAGCACGACCGCTTCCACCTGAATCAGAAGCATAACACTCCTGCTCTTCCAGCCCAGCGCACGCAGAACGCCGATCTCCCGCGTCCTTTCAAAGACCGACATCGCCATGGTGTTGGCGATTCCGAGAATTCCCATCATCAAAGCAATGGAAGATGTGCCCCACGCGACGCCGTGTGCCAGCGAGACGAACTGGTTATTGGTGGCGCGTTCGCTTGCCGGCTGGGCGTCGAGACCAGGCAATGCGGCTTCAATCTCCGCCTGTGCTCGCTTCATGTAAGCCTCTGGCGCCTCTCCAGCCGGGGCGGGACGAAGCCGCACATGATACCCGGAGACCTTTCCTTGCAGGTTCGATAGCTTTTGCAACTGATCCATGGGCATCAATACGGCGCCGGCCTCGAGAGCCGTCCCGCCGTGAAAGATCCCGACCACCGTAAAGTTGGAGCCTTGAATGGTGAGCGTATCCCCCACCTTTTTGTCCAGCGTCTTCGCCAGGACATCGCCCAACAGAACCTCGGGAGCGCCGTTCCGATAGCGGCGTCCGGAGAGGAAAGTAAGCGATTCGAATTCGTAGGAGTCGGCTCGCCAGCCAAATACGAGCGCGTTCACTTCCGGCGTAAGGTCGATCAGGTTGAAGATCATTGGGCTTGCCTGCGCGACAACGGGCACAGCGCGGAGCTTGCCTTCAAGAGACTCGTCTACTGAAGTGTTGATAAACGATTTGTCGACTACGGCAATGTCGGTTCCGCTACTTGAATATAGGCGCTGCCATTCGTGTTCAAAAGATCGGGAAAAGCCGACCAAAGCGACAAACGCGCCAATTGCCATCGCGATGCCGCCAAGCGTCAAGAAAGTTCTGAGACGTCTGCGCCAGAGATTCTTCCATGCAAATCCTGTGAAGGATAATTCGGAGGCCATGAGGTTGGGATGAGTCCTTGCGTGTTCGGCGTTGAACTGGAGCCCGCTTTGTTCAGTCTATCGAGCGGCGGGAGCAAAAGTCCATGCATCCTTTAGGGAACCCCAAATGATCTGCCGTTTTGAAGGTTACAGGCATTGCAGGCCGCGGCAAGATCAAGCGGGCGTCTGACAGGGAACTTCGCGCCGCTTCCAGCCGGACAAGCAAAAGGGCAACCGCTTTGGTCGTGGCTGCCCGTCTGCAAGTCTCGAAGCTTATCGTCCGGGAGCTTCCCGAACAGGAAAAGTAGGCAGGGATACCGCCACCATAGAACGCCAGGGTCAGCCAGAGCCGAGTTAGCCGTTGCTGTGGAGACAGTTTCCTGAATGCACTTGCCAAAAAGCTAAGCGCCGATGCTCGAATGGAGCATCGGCCCCCTTCAGAATCGCTAACGGCCGCGTCCGCGCGAAGCTCCGCCGCCACCGCCGCTGCCCTTGCGCGCCTGGTAGCAATCCCGGCAAAAGACCGGGCGATCGCCACGAGGTTCAAAAGGCACTGTTGTAGGCTGGCCGCAACCCGAACAAATCACAGGTGTTCCCTGTGCTGGAGCCGAACGGTAGCCGGAGCCCCCCTGATCGTTCTTCTTTGCCTGACGGCAATTCTTGCAACGCTTCGGGGTCGAATAACCACGTTCCTGAAAGAACGCCTGATCAGCCGATGTGAACGTGAAGTCCTGTCCACAATCGCTGCACGTAAGTTGAATATCTCCGGCCATGTGTCTCCTCGTGGAGATTGTACAGCCCAATCCGCCTTTGCGTGCAAGGATTCTTTTGAATCGAAAAAACTTGCGTCGGAGAAGGGGTTTCATCTGAGACGCATTCCAGCTTCCGGGCGACCGGGCACGGTATAGTCGTTTTGAGACAGAGAAGATTGCCCGGGCCGCACAGCCCGGTATCCGCCGCACACCAGGTATTGAATGACAGCATCCGATCCAGAATTCGACGCTGAATGCATTCGCCGCATCCTGGCGGGCGAAAGGCACCTGTTCCACGACCTCATTCGCCCCTGCGAGCGCGCCATCTACTTCCTCTTGCTGTCGCTGCTGAGGAACGAGGCCGAAGCCGAGGATGCGGCGCAGGAAACGGCCATCAAGGTCTATCTGAATCTCCAGAATTTTCGCGGCGACTCCCAATTTCGCACCTGGGTGCTCTCGATTGCCCGCAATGAGGGCCTGGGCCGGTTGCGCAAGGCGGGAAGCCGGCGCGAGGATTCTTTGGAAGCCGAAATAGACGAGCAATCCGGCGACTATACCCCTGCTATCCTGACGAGTTGGCGCGAGGTGCCTTCCGAGGCGCTTGAGCGAAAGGAACTGGGCGCGCTGTTGCGCAGCGCTATCGAGGGTTTGCCGGCGATTTACCGTAACGTTGTGCTGCTCAGAGACATCGAAGAGATGGACGTGCGAGCGACCGCAGCTGCGCTAGCCATTACCGAGGGGACAGTCAAAGTCAGGCTGCATCGGGCGCGGGCTTTGCTTCAGCGCGATCTGGCTCCGCGGCTGAAAGGGTTTGCGCCCAGTCGGAAAGGGCTGTTTGGGTGGGGCGCATGAGGATCGACTGCAAACACGTCTGGGATCACATCTCCGCCTACATAGACGGCGAGGTGGATGCGGTTCTGCGCGCCGAGATCGACCGCCATCTGGAAACCTGCGAAATCTGCTCTGCCGTTCTGGATTCGACGCGCAACCTGGTGGTGCTCGTGGCCGACGACCGCGTCTTCGAGCTGCCCTCAGGATTCAGCGAGCGCCTGCATGCCCGACTGGAGAAGGATTTGGAGCTGACGGGGTCGTGATTCAGGACGTGGTCGAATGAACCGCCGCAGGCGGTCCCGGCCTGTGAACAATGACATGCGACCAGCTCTCCAATCCCACCAGAACCAGTGTCAGAATCGCCAAGGCCACCTGGATCCGTTCGGAACGCCGTTCATTCTTGCTGACTTCGCGCCTGCGCCATTGAGCCGACGACCGTGATCGCAACCGCCAGATCCAGGCCAGCACCAGCAGGTTCACCAGCGCACCAATTGTGGCCAGCGCCAGCATGGGAATGCGCAGCCCGTCCCCATGGAATCCCAGAATTGGGGCGTAGATGCTGGAAGCTGCCAGAGCGCTCAGTCCAATCGCCACGCGGATGCCGCTGATGGTCAGCACGGCCGTACACAAACTTTGCAGCAGCGCCAAAACCAGGCTGGCGCCAGTCAAAACGCGCATTCCCTTGGGATTATCCAATAGACCTCCGGATGACAGAGCAAAGCCTTGCTTCGTCTAAGCACAATCAGGGTAACCCAAGCAGGGAGCGGCAGCCAATCCGGCAGACGGAGGCCGCATCCTACTGACAGGGAAGGAGGCTGGCAAGAAATTCATTTTCACAGGAGCCATTTTCCCTGTAACCTTTCTTCACGGTCGTCACTCCTAAGGTGCGTGACACGATCGTGCGGGATCTTCCCCAAAGAATCCCGACTGCCTGCAACCGGCGGACCCCTTCCGCCCCAACCCCCAAAATGAGGTCAAACGATGATGAAGAATCAATTCAGCGCATTGCTTCTGACAGCGGCTCTCTCCGGCCTGGTCGGCGGAACCTACGTAGCGGCCCAGACGGCCAACCACGGATCGGCGACGAAGGCTTCCGCAACCAAGGCTGGCCTTCGCTATGCTGCACAGGACACCTCCAAGCACTCCTGTAAAGGCAAGAACGACTGTTCCGGCAAGGGCGGCTGCAAGACCGGCGACAACGGCTGCAAGGGCAAGAACAGTTGCAAAGGCAAGGGCGGCTGCGCCACCGACGGCTCCAAGCCTCCTTCGGTCGTCTAACCCCCCTTTCCAATTGGTGGCGCGGCAGGGATTCTCAAGCCCCTCTTTCGCCGCGCCATTTCACTTCTTCACTCGTTCACTCTTTCACTTCTTCACTTCTCCACTCTTTCACTGTTCACTGACCACTGAGAAGAACCCATGCCCGGCAATCGCTTCAATGCGTTTCAGGACCACGGCGTCGGAATCGGCCTCCGCATTCCGCACTACCAGCACATTTTTGCGCGCAAGCCGGTGGTGGACTGGTTCGAGATCATCTCTGAGAACTTCATGATCGACGCAGGCCGTCCGCTGGCGATGCTCGATCGAATCCTCGAGCAATACCGAGTCGTCCAGCACGGCGTCTCCATGTACTTCGGGTCAGTGACCGCGCCCGATCCCGAGCACCTGCGCCGCCTCAAGACTCTGGTTCGCCGGACCGGAACTCCCTGGCTCAGCGATCACCTCTGCTGGGGAAGTGTGGACGGAACCTATACCCACGATCTGCTTCCGCTTCCCTACACATGGGAGGCCGTCGAGCGCACTTCCGCACGCATAAAGGAAGTTCAGGATTACCTCGAAATCCCCGTTGCCGTCGAGAACGTCAGCAGCTACGCCGCGTTCACGGGCTCCCAAATGACCGAGTGGGAGTTCCTGACCGAAGTAGTCGAGCGCGCCGACTGTGGAATTCTGCTCGACGTGAACAACATCTACGTCTCCTCAGTGAACCACGAATTCGCGCCCATGGACTATGTGAACGCCGTCCCCGCAGAGCGCGTGGCGCAGATTCACATCGCCGGCCACTCGAAATACGAAAAATACATCCTCGACACGCACGACCACCCGGTCATCGATCCGGTCTGGGAACTCTATGCGCGGGCCATCGAGCGTTGCGGCCCTACCCCCACGCTTCTCGAATGGGATGACCATATCCCCAGCTTCGACGAGGTTCACGCCGAAGCCAAGAAGGCGGAGCGATACCTCCATCGGCAAACACACGCACTTGCGGAGGCTGCCGCGATATGAACTTGGAAGCCATGAGTCTGGCCCAGTTGCAGCGCGAGATGGCCGCGGCCGTAATGCTGCCGCTGACCCCCGACGAGGAGATGCGCGCCCAGGCTCCCGATGGTCGCCCCATGACCGCAGTAGCCGAATCGTTCATCGCTCCCAACAGCCTGCTTACAGCCTTTGAGCGCCTTGAAATCTACAACCGCCAGTACTGGTTCCGCGTCCTGGGCGCGCTGGCTGAGGATTTCCGAGCTCTGCGCGCCGTCCTGGGAGGCCGCGTCTTCGAAGCGCTCTCAGTCGCCTATCTCACTGCCCACCCAAGCCGTTCGTTTACGCTGCGCAACCTGGGCTCGAAGCTGCCGGAATGGCTGGCCGGGAACCCGCAATGGACGGGCCGCCGGCACCGCCTTGCTCTCGATATCGTCCGCATCGAGTGGGCGTTTGTCGAGTCTTTCGACAATGCCGACCGCACCCCGCTTACTCTCGATCAGATCGCTACCCTCGACGCCGGTTCAAAGCTCTCGCTCCAGCCCCATCTGCAACTGATCGCGCTGGAGTACGAGGCTGACAATCTTGTGCTCGCCCTGCACGACAGCCAGAAACGCGAAACAAGCGAGGCCGGCCTCAAGCATGACGACGGTCCAGCCGGCCCAGCCAAGCTGCCCAAATTGCGGCGCAAGCCTACCTGGGTTGCGGCCCATCGCGTTGACCTCTCTGTGTATTACCGCCGCCTCAAGCGGGAAGAGTTTCTGACGCTCACGGCCATCCGTCAGGGCTTGCCGCTGACCGAGGCTCTCGAAGCGGGTTTTAGTGACTCGCGCACTCCCGAAGCGGGCCGCCTGCGCCGGGTTCGAGAGTGGTTCGCCAACTGGGCTGAGCTCGGCTGGATCTGCGCCCCCGATCTCGACTCACTCCTCGACGAATAGAAAGGAACGAGATGCGCTCGATCGTCAATCTCATAGGCGCCGCGTACATTCGCGCCAGCACGGCTTTGAACTGGCTGCAATGCCCCTTGCTGCTGGCCATCCGGCTCTATTGGGGCATTCAGTTTGCCCAGGACGGCTGGGGGAAACTTACCCATCTTGACCGCGTCACCCAGTTCTTCGCCAGCCTCAACCTTCCAGCGCCCGGCATGACAGCCCTGGCCGTTGCTCTCGTGGAGCTTGTCGGCGGCATTCTCTTCGCCTTCGGCATCGCCTCCCGGCTCAGTTCGCTGGTTCTCTTTCTCAACATGACCGTGGCCTATCTCAGCGTGCCCGACGACCGCACCAACTTCTTCCACATCTTGTCGAAGCCCGACGATTTTTATGGTGCTACGCCTTATACCTATTGGTTTGCCGCGCTGTTGATCCTGGTCTTTGGCCCTGGCCTTATCGCTGTGGATACCCTTATTGGGCACCTGTTTATCCCAAAGTCCAACGCGTGAGGGTATTCCATTTCCATTCCCTCAGGGGCTAAAGCCCATTGATTATGCGGCATTTGCGGCACGGCTAAAGCCGTGCCCTTTCAAAACTGCGACCTGTGCAAAGTCTTCCTTAGTCCTTCGTGTCGAAGAAGCTATAGGTCGCCGAATACGGTACGCGCGCCTCGACGCCCGTATGCTGCGCATCGCACCCGGTGGCAGGCGCTAATCCGCCCTGCGTTTCTGAACGGCGGACAGCATCCACGTGACTCAAACGGCCTTCGCCGCCGGTTGACGCAGCCGAAAGGATCAGCCACGGAATCGTGCCGGGCTGCTGCCTGCTTTCCAGCAGTTTGCCCTGTACCTCGCTGCCATCGTCGAGCCGCCACCTGGGCCCGGCAAAATGTTTACCGATTGCACGATGGCTTTCATCGAACAGCGTCGCTTCGGGCGCCTTGAGCTTCCACGCCCAATCGGCATCCTTCACGCATGTGTAGATTTGCACGCCCTCTCCGCGAGCCTGCAAAACCAGCGTTGCAGTGGAGGAGCCATCGAAACGAACAGTCTTGCTTTGCATCTCGGCCGGCGGCGGTGAAGCAACCTGCGCTTGTGCAACACACGCGGCTGCTAGCAATCCCGATAGAAGAAATAGCTGTGCCATTCGCGTCTCCATTTGCATTCGAGGATACCATCGGCGCCGGTGCGGAGCACTCGTACGTGGTCCTCTCGCGCTATGATCGACCCAACTCATCTTTCCTCATAAGGTGCGGGTTCCATGCGGATTGTCTATGTGCTCACTTCGCTGGGCATGGGCGGAGCGGAACGGGTGGTGCTGGCGCTGGCCGGCCGGATGGCCCAGCGCGGTCACACGGTCGCCCTCCTCGTACTGCGTCCGCCTGTCGCCGAGCAATGGCCTACAGAGCTCCAGGTCGTTCACCTGGAGATGAGTAAGACTCCAGTCAGCGTCCTGGCGGGTTTGGCGCATGCCCGCCGTTTTCTACGCGAGTTTCGCCCCGACCTGGTTCACAGCCACAGCTTCCACGCCAACATCGTTGCGCGATTGCTGAAGGGGCTGGCCGCAGCGCAGGTGATCTCCACCGTTCACAACGTCTATGAGGGTGGCTGGCCGCGCATGTTGGCCTACCGCCTGACCGACGGCCTGAGCTGCCGAACCACCGCCGTCAGCCAGGCCGCCGCCGACCGCTTCGTGCGCCTCAAGGCGGTGCCGCAGAGCAAGTGCGTCGTCTTGACGAATGGAATCGATATCACCGAGTTTGCTCCCAGCGCGGACCGCCGTGTGCGCATGAGGGCTGAAATGGGCGCGAAGGCCGAGTTCATCTGGCTCACCGCAGGCCGCATCGTGCCGGCCAAGGACTATCCCAACCTGCTGCGAGCCTGTGCGCGGGTGCGAACATCCTGCCAGGAGACGCAGCTTTGGATTGCCGGCGAAGCGTCCGGTCAGGAGTTCTCAGCGGTACTCACTCTGGCGGCAGAGCTGGGCCTGGAAGAATCAGTGCGTTGGCTCGGCCTGCGCCGCGACCTGCCCGCCCTGCTCGATGCCGCCGATGGATTCGTGCTGGCTTCTGCGTGGGAAGGCATGCCCCTGGTCGTAGGCGAGGCGATGGCTATGGAGAAGCCGGTCGTGGTCACCGACGTCGGCGGCGTACGCGAACTGGTGGGCGACGCCGGCGTGATCGTTCCGTCAAAGAACTCGGATGTACTCGCCACGGCCATGCTGGATGATATGCAACGCAGCCCGGAAGATCGGCGCACGCTGGGCCTGGCCGCCCGCGCCCGCATCCAAGCCAACTTCAGCATGGATGCCAAAGTCGATGAGTGGGAGGCGCTTTACAGGACGATCTTAGCGCGTAGCAAATGACCGGCTCAGCGCTCTCCTCAATGCCATCGTGATAGCCTTATCGACGATTTCATCAGTCGCCTTTCCGGGCTGCAATTGCGGTTCCACGGAAATGCTTTGAAGGGGTGCAATGCGAGCAGCAGGTATTTGGGCAGGTCTTTGTTGTGTCTTGGGAGGGGCGGCGATGGGCATGGGAAGCGGAGTAGCGCAGGCGCAGGCCGGCCTCGCGAAGAACGTGGCTCTCACGCTCGATCACGGCTGGCAATTCCGGCAGGTTGCCGCCGGCGCGCAGGACCCGGAAACTGGCTGGTTGCCTGCGACCGTTCCCGGCGACGTTCACCTCGATCTGCTGGCGAACAAGAAGATTCCCGACCCTTTCTTCCGCGACAACGAATCCAAGCTGCAATGGATCGAGAACGAGAGCTGGGAGTACCGGCTGAGCTTCGACGCAACCCCAGCCTTGCTGGCGCGTTCCAATGTTGACCTTGTCTTCGATGGCCTCGACGCAGCCGCGCAAGTGTATGTCAACGGCGTCCAGGTGCTCGCCGCGGACAATATGTTCCGCATCTGGCGCGTGCCGGTGAAGAACCATCTGCATGTGGGCAAGAACCTGCTGCGCGTCGTCTTTCCATCGCCCATCAAGGCCGCCCAAGAGGCGGCTGCCAGCGATGCATTCCGGCTCAGGTCAAAGACCGCGGACAAGACCTATATCCGCAAGGCGGCTTATGAGTACGGCTGGGACTGGGGACCTCGTTTTGTCACCAGCGGCATCTGGCGGGCGGTGCGGCTGGAAGCGTGGGACAAGGTACGCATCGCCGACTTCGTCATTCGCCAGCGCGACGTGAGCAAGGACGTGGCGCACGCCGATGCCGAGGTCGAGGTGGAAGCCGCAACCGCCGGCTCGGCCAGAGTCACCGTGCAATTTAGCGACAACGGCAAGCCCGTAACGCTCACAACCGTGGCGAACCTCCATGCCGGACGCAACGTAATCGATCTCCCGTTGGAGATTCGCCAGCCGAAGCTATGGTATCCCGCCGGTTATGGCGACCAGCCGCTGTACGAGTTCACCGCGCAAGTCAGCACGGGCGTGCAACCGGCAGACCAGCGCAAGGTCAAGGCCGGCCTGCGCTCCATCGTGCTTCATCGAGAGTTGGACAAATGGGGCCGCTCCTTTGATCTGATTGTGAACGGCATTCCGGTCTTCGCCAAGGGCGCGGACGTGATTCCCTTCGACAGCTTTCCCAATCGCGTCACGACTGCCAACTATCGCCGCATCCTCGAGTCGGCCCGCGACGCCAACATGAACATGATTCGCCATTGGGGCGGCGGCTACTACGAGACCGACGAGTTCTACTCCATCTGCGACGAGCTCGGCATCATGGTCTGGCAGGATTTCATGTTCGGCAACGACTGGCAGCCCGGAACCTATGCCTTCAAGCTCAATATCGAAGCCGAAGCAGAGGATCAGGTGCGCCGCCTGCGCAACCATCCCAGCATCGTGGTGTGGTGCGGCAACAACGAAACCGAGAGCGCCTTCGACTGGGCTCCGCGACCCACGCTGCCGGCGGATGTAAGACTCCTCATCTGGCAGGACTACCTGACCGAATTCAGCGGCATCCTTCCTCGCGTCGTTGCGCGGCTCGATTCGGAGACTCCCTACTGGCCCAGCTCGCCCAGCGCCGACTATGAAGCCCTCAGCCCCGTTTACCAATCCGGCGATGCCCATGTTTGGGATGTGTGGCACGGACGCGTGCCGTTCTCGACCTACGAAACGCATCACGCGCGCTTCGTGACGGAGTACGGCTTCCAATCGTTCCCGGAGATGAAGACGATCGAGGCCTTCACGCAACCTGAGGATCGCACGGGTATTCTGACGCCGGTGATGGTGGCCCACCAGAAGAACAACGAAGGCAATTCGATCATTCACGACTATCTGCTCAAGGATTATCCCGAGCCGAAGGACTTCGCCAGTTTTCTCTACGTGAGTCAGGTGCTACAGGCCGAGGGCATCAAGATCGGCGCGGAGCACTTCCGCCGCAGCCGTCCCGAGACCATGGGTTCCATCTTCTGGCAACTGAACGACTGCTGGCCGGTCGCCTCCTGGTCCTCGATCGACTACTACGGCCGCTGGAAGGCGCTGCAATACTACGCGCGCCGCTTCTATGCGCCGGTTCTGGTTTCGCCGCATGTCGAAGATGGGTCACTCAAGGTGTACATCGTTTCCGACAAGACCACGGCTACGGCGGCGACGCTCCGGGTCCGCCTGATGGACTTCGACGGCAAGGTGCTGCTTGCGGATTCGCACGCAGTGGAAGTGACGCCGCTATCGAGCAAGGTCTATCTCGACTGGCCGCTTCAAAAACTGGCGCAGGCGGGCGCGGCGAATACTTCACGCGTGTTTGTCGTCGCCGACCTTCAAACCGGCGGGGCAACCGACTTCGCGATGAACGGTGCGGTGATCTCGCGCAACCTGGCCTATCTTGCTCCGGTGAAGGAGGTTCACCTGAAGCCTGCCGCGCTCAAGGTGGAGACAACCGGGGCAAACGGAAGCTACAAGATCCGCATAACTTCTCCGGTGCTTGCACGCAGCGTCTATCTCTCCTTTGGCGATCTTGACGTAAAAGTCTCCGACAACTACTTCGACATCCTGCCGGGAGAAACAGTCGAGATTACCGCAACCAGCGCGGCCAGTCTGGATGCTGTGAAGGCGCAGTTGAAGATCGTCTCGCTCACCGACGCCTTTGCCGCAAGTAGTCAGCCCGCTGTCGTCGCCACCGCAAAGTAAACCCGCCAGAAACAGAGAGGCCGGAGCATCGCGCTCCGGCCCCCGGCCTGTTTGCTCTCCATCGATCAGAACGAGAACACAGCCTGCACAAACACGCGCCGCGCCGCCGAGCCCATGCTGAAGACACCCCCGGCAAGGCTCGTGGATCGGTTGAAGTTCTGGGTGCCGAGGGTTCCTCCCGGCGTTCCATAGTCGATGTCATTGAACAGGTTTAAAGCCTGGGCGCTGAAGGTCAGCGAGTACTTGCGGCCAGTGCCGCCGTTGCCGCCCATCCCCCCTGGACCGCCGCGGCCACCTCCGCCGCCCATTCCGAATCCGCCGGGACCAAACCCACCACCACCGCCTCCCCCACCACGACCGCCCCCGCCGCCACGGCCGCCGCCGTCTGGTGGAGGACCACCCGGAGGCGGACCGCCCGCATTGTCCCGGTTGTTGGCAGAAGCAACCTCGGGACCTATGCCGAATCCGCGGCTGATGCGCAGGTTGACAGCCACCGACGCCGGGCTGTTGCCCAGGTTCGCCGGTACTGGAGTTTCGCCGGCGAGCGCGGCGCTGTCCAGAAGGCCAAAGGGCGTAGATACCTGGTCTGCAACCGGTGTGGATGATGTCGCGTAGGTAGGCCGCTGATTGAAGAAATTGTTCAACGGATCGGTGGCCAAAGTGATGTTGAATGGCCGGCCCGACTGTGCGATCAGGAACGGATTGAAGCGAATGCCCCACGGACCGGTGTAACTGGCCATCATGAATACGTTGTTGCGCGTAACGAAGCTGGCGCGCCCGTAGTCCTTATCCAGGTTGTAGGCGTCCGAGGCGTTGCCGTTGCCGTTGCTGTTGGCAAATGACAGGGTATAAAAGCCTACCAGGCTCAGGTTCTTGGTAATCTTCGTGTTTACGCTGGCGATGAGCTGATTCTGCTTGAATACCGCTTCGGGGTAGTACTCGTACAAGTATCCGCCAGTGTTGTTCTGCGGTGTTCCACCCGTGGCCTGGTTGGCGTTGCGAGTTACCAACTGATGCACGCCATAGGAGTGCAGATAGGTGAGTGTTGCGCTCGTGCCGGAAAACAGTTGCCGCTCCAGGCTTGCGCCGAGCTGCTCAGTGGTCGGAGCGTGATAGTTGGGGGCAACCTCGTACTTGACGGGCGGGGTAGCGCCGGTGCAGGTAGTCATGTCGATCGTATCGAGTGAGGTAGCGGTTGAAGTGCAGGTTGGATTGTTGAAAATGACCTGCTTCTGGATGTTGTCTTTGTTGATGGTCAGCAGGTTGCTGGCGCCCAGGCGGTCAAAGAAGAATCCGTAACCGCCGCGCACAACCGTCTTCGTCTTCTTGCCATTCTTTCCGTCCAAGGCGTAGGCGAACGAGGCGCGCGGTCCCCAATCGTTGTGGTCGGAGATGTGATTCTGCGCTTCCCAGCGGATGCCGCCGGAGAGAGTGAGCCGCGAATTGAACTTCCAGTCGTCTTGCGCGAACAACGCCATGTCGAACATGTTGGCGAGCGTGGATTCGTTCCCGGTGGTATAGCTGGCGGAAGTTGGGCCATATCCCTTAAGCACCAGGTCCGCAAATGTGTCGCTCAAAAGCCCGTTGGCCATGTTCTCATATGCGTAGCTCGCGGGATACTTAACAGTGTTTATAACGACAGGCGCAAACGTGAACGCGCCGTTGAAGTTCGAATTGGTGAGATTCGCTTCCCGCCAGTCGCGCAGGCGGGTGCCCAACTTGATGGCATGGGCGCCATGGCTCACCGTGGTCAGGTTCTGGAACTCCAGGTTCACTTTGTGGTCCTGGCTTTCCTGCCCGGAGTAGCCTCCACCGGTAAAATCTCCCTGCACATTGATGGTCCGCAAATTCGAGTCCGGGTAATGATTCTCATCGTGCCGCTCGAACTGGAAGCGATTTTCAGTCACCGCGTGATCGTTGATTACGAACGCGTCGCTCATCTGCACCGTATGGTCCGAGTTCGACTCGTGTGTGGAAGCGGTGGACAGCGATCCCGTGTTGAGATTGCCGTGCTCTTCCTCTGACCAGAATCCATAGCGCACAGTGAACGTGTTCTTCGCGCCCAACTGCCAATCGAAGCGCGCCGAGGCGTTGTTGCGGATGTGCGGACTCAAGAGGCTGACGCCGTAATTGAGGTTATCGACGTATGCGCCAGAGCTATCCAGCGACACCGCATCCGGAATCTGCCAGGTATTCACGCTCTGTTGGTCGCGCCGTTCGCCGCTCAAAAAGAACGAAGCATTCTTTCCGATGGCGCCGCTCACCGTCCCGTTGAACTGATAGCTGAAGTATGCGGGAACTGTGGTCGTAAACGGATTGCCGGTGTTGAAGGGCTTGTCGTTGCCCTGAATAAAGGCTTGGCCGTGCAGCTTGTCGGTGCCGGGCTTGGTCAGAATTTCGATGCGCCCATAGCCCAGCCGGTCGAACTCCGCAGAGAACGGATTCTGATTGATGCGAATTTCGCGGATGGCCGACTTGGGCGGAAGCTGTCCGCCGCTGAATCCGTCGATGTAAATCTGCCCGCCGTTCGGTCCTGCCGATGGCCCCGCCAGAGCAGTGAGTTCGCTCGACAGTTCATCGGGATCGTCGGAGAGCGCTTCCAGATCCTTGCCCTTGAGCACAATAGCGCTGGCGTTGCCGCCGGCTTCCACGTTGACCGTGGGCGATTCGTCGGTGACCTCTACGCTCTGCTGTGCGGCTTCAACGGCCATCGAGATATCCACGCGCTTGACCTGGCCCGCTGTCAGTTGAATGGTGGGAGATTGAAACGGAGCGAAGCCCGGAAAGCTGGCCTGCACAATGTAGCTGCCGGGGGCCAGGCTGTTCACTCGATACGCGCCCGCGGAGTCTGCGGTTGTGGAGGTCACTGCGGTTCCCGCCGATGTGGCGATGGTGACAGTCGCGCCGGGGATCAGAGCGCCTGTTTGGTCCGCAATGTGCCCGCGCAAAGTGGCCGTGGTCACGGGCGCCGCAGAGGCGGGGGGCGCAGACGCGGCGGGAGCCGTCACTGGTGCGGGAGTCTGAACCGGCGGCGCGTCCGCTTGCCCCTGCGCCGTCAGCGCGCCCGCAAAGCCGAGCGCAAGAAAAACCAGAAAAAGATGAAAGCTATGCAATTTTGAATACACCAGTCCCTCGCTTGTTTCCAATGAAAGTATGAGCACGTTTATTGAGCTGCTGCTTCCGCAGCGCCGGAACCGGAGTTCATGCTCCAGTTGTTAAGCAGGCTCTGGCTCGCTGCGGGAGCCTCAAGCAGTGGCTCAACGCCCGCCAGCAGCGTGATGGCGGTAACATCCGTCGCGCCGTCGGTTGAAACCAGCATCACGGCGTCGCCCTTCTTCAGATCGGCCAGTTGAATGGCCGGCGCCCTGTTGAGAAATTGCTGCGGATCGCCGCCTCCGCCCCGCTGGCCCGATCCGGCGCTTCCGCCACCTGCGCCGCCAGGCCCGTTCAAGGCTCCTTGCAGCCGCGCCGCCAGCATTCGCGCCATCATCTCCGGCAACCGCCGCATCTGCGCGTCTCCGGTGATATGAATGGTCATCTGCTTCTTGGTCGCGAGATCTTTCACCACCATCGTCGAACCGGCCGTATCCACCGACGCAATCGCTCCGGAGATATTGCGGAAGGTGCCTGAAATCACCTCTTCCGCTGTGATCTCAGTACCATCCGCATTCTTCATTCCGCGCGCCCGTAACTGGTCGCCCGCGTGAATCGCGTCGATCGGCGCAGGCTGTGCCGCATCGTAACTCACGGAAGCCGGCGCATAGCGCTTGAGCATCGTCGTCTTGGTGGCGTGAACAGTGATCGTCTTGGCTGTGGCGCCCGCGCCCGAGGTCAGCACAATCGCGCCGGCCGCGCTGTCCACGCTCTTCACAAGCCCGCCCACTCCGCGCCGCTGCCAGTCTTCGCGATCCTTCTGCTGCTTCAGAGCCACATCTGCCTGCTTCACGGCAACAATCTGTAGAGCCTGCCCCACTGGGCCCGGAGCGTCCGGGTCCAGCTTCACCAGTACGCGGTCGCCGGTCGCCAGATCGCTGAACTGGATCGTCTCCGCTGTGCTCAGATCCTTTTGTCCAGGAGCGATGCGCTTGATTGCCGCTGTGGCAGGAACCTCAACCTGGCGAACGCCGTCTCCATCGGTTTTCACCGAGAGTGTTGTGCCGCTGATGGTGGCAACGGTGCCCAAAAAGCGGGAAGGCGCCTGGGCCGCAGCCCCCTGTGCGTGCATCGAAGTTGTAGCCAGGGGCACGGCCCCCAACAGGGCGATCGTCAACCCCAAATGCACCATCGAAGCTGGAACCCGAATCTTCATCTTGCTCCTCATCACCAATTTTCTCCACAGTCCGGCTCTTGCCGGTCTGCGGGCGGGATAGTCGATCCCCTTTTTGTAGACGAACCAATTCGCCAAAAGGTTGAACGAACCATTCCATACTGTGACGGTTTGTGAACGATGTCCTGAGAAACGGAGCAACAGCATGAGTTTCTTCAACTTAGCCGTGCATTCTCATGGCAGGGCGGAGGAGACGCGGGCCTTGGGGCTCGTTAGCATCGCGCATCCGGCAGACAGGCCAAAACCCCTGGCGGCGCTGGCTCTCATGCCATCAGGCGCGAGGACGCCGTCCTGGAACACCGCCTGCGGATGCGGCTAGGAGGGCGGGGATCGATCCCGCAAAAAGGATCGATCACCCGCCCCGACCAGCCGAGCAAGATCGCTTTAGCGCACCATGGTCTGGAAAAGCGGCGAGTGCAACAGGCTACTGAAATCCCCGTCAGAGGCCGCAAAGTGGATGGACATCCGCCCGGAATCGGAGGCGATGGCGGTGTCGTTCAAGGCCTGCTTCTCGGCGTCTGACCCGCTCATCTTGCGGACCATGACTGCCGCGGTCAAGAGCGACGAGATGGTGGCTGCGGCAAAGGAATCGCCCGTAGAGATGGTAAGGTCGAACTTGACGCCGTGCTGAAAGTCCATGCCGTACCAGGAGGCCTGGAGGCGCTTGCGCACCGTCTCGAAGTCAGTCACCGACCCGGCCTCGCCCAGCACCTGACGCATCATGGTCTGTGTGCCCTTTTCGTCCAAAATGCTCCAAAGCGGCTCGGAATCGATGGTCCGCATCGCATCCATCATCGCCACGTTGGTCAACAGGCTGGGCGACACACCATCGCGAGCATCGAGAGCCTTCTCGACAGCATCCTTGCTGCCGAAGACCATAGTGGACGGATCGACAAAGCAAAGAACCATTCCCGTCTTGGCCAGCGGATAGATCCTGTTAGTGCGAAGGCGAGTGGGCAACACCTTCTGCTTGCGGAAGTTGGCCAGAATGTCCTGTGTCGAGAACTGGCCTTGAGCAATCCCCACCGTCAAAAGCGCATCGCCCGACGCCGAGGGCCGGAAGAGAGCAAATGCAAGGTCATCCACGTCGTGGTTGTCGTTCAGCCCTGACTTGCGCAGCGCCTCGTCGAACTGCTTGAGCTCGGGTGGCATGACCCGTTCGCGAAGATCCATGGCAGCGGTCGAGTTCTGCATGGCCCGGTAGTCAATCACCACCAACTGCTGTACATCGTGCGGAACAGCTGTACGAGCATCCGTAGACAACTGGGCCGCCGGAGCCAACATTGGCGCCGCCATCATTAAAGGGACAATCGAAACTTTGAAAAGAGACTTGAACAATTCCATCCTCCGGGGTCCAATCGCTTTTCCAATCGAGCAACTGGGGACCGCTTGCAATTGAATAACTCTTCCTGGGCGGAAAGATCAAAGAACGCTCAGTATCCAACGCTTTCTATTTTAGCCGCCGGATGCCTTCGCTCACCGATTCAGGCTCCTCACCCGGCCAAGTCAATGGAGCTCCCAGGCGGCGCTCCAGAATCTTGGTCTCGGGATCAAACCCATTCAATTGACGCATCCATTCACTTTCCCGCTCACATGCCGCTTCAGGAATCAGGCCGATCACTTCTCCCTCGACCGGGGCAACCTTATGCCGCAGCCCCAGGCTGCAGACCGCGCCAAAGACCTGCGAGATCGGCGTCGCCTTGAAGTCGGTGATGTTCATGGAGAGCTGCGCACGCCCGTGGGCCAAAAGCCCCAAGGCCTTTACGCCCTTCAAGCCGCCGGAAGCAGCGCGAATCTCGCGGGCAATGGCTCTGACAATGGCAACGTCAGCTGAGTCGAAATATATGTTGTAGGCCACAAGGAACTTGCGCGCTCCCACGGCGCATGCGCCGGCTGTGGGATGAAGGCCCGGGCCGCCAAGATCTGGCCGGAGCGCCGCTTCCTTTCGGACTGCGTCCCTCAGGCCCTCGAACTGCCCGCGGCGCACATCTTCGAGGTTAGCCCGATCGGGCCGGGCAGCAGCCGCTTCGTAGAAGAATACCGGCACATTGTACCGACGCCAGATTTCCAGGCCGGCCTGCCGGGCCAGCAAGACGCATTGTTCGAGCTTGATGCCGGAGACGGGCACGAAGGGGACCACGTCAGCTGCGCCGATGCGTGGGTGAACCCCCTCCTGGCGAGTCAGATCGATCAGGTCGATTGCCTTGCCCACCCCGCGGACAGCCGCCTCAATTACCGCGGAGGGCTCCCCGGCAATGGTCACGACAGAGCGGTTGTGATCGGCGTCCATCGACCAGTCGAGCAGGCGCACTCCCTCCACGCGCATCGCGGCCACAATCGCCTCGACTCGCCGGGCATCCTTGCCCTCGGAGAAGTTCGGCACGCACTCGACAACCTGTTCACTCATCGTTGCTCCATCCCGAATCACTTCCAGAAGGTGTAACCCACCTGTATCTGAATGCTGGCATTGACACCGGGATTGCGATCGCCCAGCGAAGCCGAAGAGATGTGAACGGCATTCACGCCCAGATCGATCGACCGCTTGGGACGAGTGAAGTAATGGAAACCAATGCCGCCCTGGGGCGTGAAGTTGAATACCGATGTCCCGCCCGGCGTTCCGTGCGGAACAAGCAAATCCGGGGGAAACTTGTGCGTGGTGTAGATCAGTCCGCCCGCGCCCTGGAACCACGGCTGAAAGCGCCTGGAGCTGGTGCGGAAGTTCCAGCGAAGAATGACCGGGGTAAGATTGACGCCCGTATAGGTGCCGCCTCCCTCGGGCCCCAGGTAATAGCCTCCCGGATAATTGAAGGTCGCCTCATGGGGCGCCGGGGTATAGGCCTGCCAAAACGGCACGATGTTGGCGGCATACTCAAACTGGCCGCTGAAGACGCCCGCGTGCAGAACCGGGGTGAGCTGCTTGCCCGCTTGAAAACCGGCCCAGAAGAACTTGAAGTTCGAGCGGTCGCCAACGCCGGTGCCCCAGTTGACGAATGGCCCGTATTCCCAGCTTCTGCCCTGGCGAACCTGGGCAACTGGGTTATCCGCGCCAGCCTGGCCGCTCGGCGCTTGGGCCGAGCACATTACAGTCCCCGCCATTAAGACAAAAAAGAACAACCGCGCAGTTCGAGTCAACGTTCTTCCCTTCCCTCATTCAAAAATGATCATCTCTCACAAAAAGGCCGCCACAACCGGGCGGCCTCTTCAGTGCCCAGCGCGCCGCGGATCAGCCGGCCGCTTCTTCCATCTGTTCGGCGTCCATGTCGAAGTTCGAGTACACGTTCTGCGTGTCGTCGAGGTCTTCCAGAACTTCGAGCAAGCGCACCATTTGATTGGCTGGCGCGCCTTCAAGCTTTGTATACGTGGAGGCGACCATAGTGACTTCGTTCATCACCGTGGGAATGCCGGCGGCCTTCACCGCGGCTAGGACGCCATCGTACGACCCTGGTTCGGTGAGGATCTCCCAGGTGTCGCCTTCGTCGTTCAGGTCTTCGCCGCCGTGCTCGAGCACGATGTCCATCAACTGCTCTTCAGCAGCCGCGGATTTCTCGACGGCGATAAGCCCCTTTTTCGAGAACATGAATCGGACCGAGCCGGACTCGCCCAGGTTGCCGCCGTTCTTCGAGAAGGCATGGCGGATTTCGCTGACCGCGCGGTTGCGGTTGTCGGTCATGACATCGACGATGATGGCGACGCCGCCGGGACCGTAGCCCTCGAAGGTGATCTCCTCGTAGTTGACGCCTTCCAACTCACCGGTGCCGCGCAGGATTGCGCGCTTGATATTCTCCTGCGGCATGTTTTCCGCTTTGGCAGCCAGGACGGCGGTGCGCAGCCGGGCATTGCTGTCAGGGTTGCCGCCGCCTTTGGCGGCGACTGCGATTTCCTTCAGGAGGCGGGTGAATATCTTGCCGCGCTTGGCATCCAGCGCGCCCTTCTTGTGCTTGATTGTGGCCCATTTTGAATGGCCGGACATGGGAACCTCAGAGATGAAAAAAGATGCCGGCGCGGACCCGCGCCTGACCTAGTGAGTATATCACCGGGGGGTGGCATACTGAGGAGGTGTTCAGCCTGACCAGACCTACGGCAACGGAGATCGAGAGGCAGGTCGCGAACGCCGGAAACTTGCCCGCGAATGTGGCGCCACTCTTGTCACTGGACAGCGGACTTGGCAATATCCGGCTCCCATTCGGTTTCGCGCTTGACCATTTGCGCACCTGTCTCGACACGGGAGAGCCGGTATTACTGGCGGCAAAGCGGGCATTCGAGAGGTGGGCTATGTTCGATCTCGGATGGGTACACGTAGCCAATCCCCAAGCCTTGATCACGCCCGGACAGATCGTTGCAGTGGAAGCGCACACCATTGGACTCTGGACGCTCAATTTGAGCCGGGTCACGGCAGCGGCCAATACGGCAAACCGGTTTGGCTTTCTCTATGCTACGACCGCAATGCACGTCGAGCAGGGCGAGGAGCGATTCCTGCCTGAATTCGAAACCGGAACTGGCGATGTCTGGTGCGACCTGGAGGCCGTTTCTCGCCCTAAACCTACTCTGGCGCGCCTGGGTTTCCCTGTGACACGCGCCTTCCAGCACAGATTTGCACGTGACTCCCACCGGCGGATGCAGAGACAGGTTCTTGCGGATGGTCCAGTTATTAGCTAATATATTCTTAGCTAAGTTTGCCGGGAGGAGCGCAGATGGAGGCTACGATGCACCAGGCCAAGACCCAGCTATCCAAGCTCGTAGAGACTGCGATTTCCGGAGAGGAAGTCGTTCTCACCCGCGGCCAGAAGCGGATTCCCGTTGCGCGAATCGTACCCATTGATTCCGCCTTGCCGCTCGGGGAGATCTCCGCTGCGGAAGCGCTTAAGAAGGGCGAACGTCCTCTTGGGCTATATAAAGGCCAGTTTGAGATCGGACCCGAATTCTTTGAACCTCTGCCTGAAGAAGAGCTCGTGCTTTGGGAACACGGCGAAAACGACGATAAGTTGTTCGGTCCGGCATGAGACTTCTGCTTGACACTCACACACTGCTGTGGGCAATGCTCAATAAGCCGCAACTTAGCCGTCGGGCCGCGTCCGCGATCGTATCTCCTTCCAATGAAGTCTTTGTTTCTGTTGTATCTATTTGGGAGATCGCAACAAAGGTGAGGATCGGAAAGCTGGATAAACCTGGAGACCTGCTGGATGACCCTCGCCATTCACTGCTGAAATTGGGCTTTCGCGATCTACAGGTCAAGCTGAGCCATGCCAGGCTGGGCGGAACGCTCGAAGGCTCGCACAAGGATCCTTTCGATCGCCTCTTGGCAGCGCAGGCATTGCTTGAGACTCTCACCTTTGTCTCAATCGACACCGCATTCGATTCCTTCGCCGTGCAACGCCTGTGGTAACCGGAGAGATTCACAAGTCCCACCCCCAACAACCGAAAACTGATACCCTAAAAACATGAAATTCGGGGTTTTAGTCTTTCCTGGTTCCAACTGCGACCACGATACATTCCATGTGATTGCCGAAGTGGCTCACCAGCCGGTCACCTTTCTCTGGCACGATTCCGAGAATCTTCAGGGCGTCGATGCGGTTCTGGTTCCCGGCGGGTTTGCCTACGGCGATTACCTGCGCACCGGCGCCATCGCGCGTTTTTCCCCCGTGATGCAGGCAGTACAGCGCTTTGCTGCCGGCGGTGGGCTCGTGGCGGGCATCTGCAACGGCTTCCAGATTCTGACTGAGGCAGGCTTACTTCCCGGCGCGCTCATGCGCAATGCTGGGCTGAAGTACATCTGCAAGCAGGTTCATCTTCGCGTGGAAACGGCCGATAGTCCTTTCACGAGCGGGATGACCAAGGGCGACGTACTTCAGATGCCCATCGGACACATGGAGGGCAATTATTTCTGTGAGCTGGAAGAGCTGCGCCGCCTCGAGGCCGAAGATCTGATCGCCTTCCGCTACGCCACCCCCGCCGGTGAGATTACCCAAGAGGCGAACCCCAATGGCTCGCTAAGCAACATTGCCGGCATCCTGAACGCGAAGAGAAATGTTTTGGGGATGATGCCGCATCCGGACAGGTCAAGCGAGCAATTGCTGGGTTCGGCGGACGGCTGGAAGATCTTTGCCTCGATGGTCGAGGCGTTGGCAACGCATTGACACCCTTGCCGTCCGAGCCAAAGAGCGGGAAACAATGATCGACATTCACCATCATCTGATCTACGGGGTCGACGACGGGGCAACCGATCTGGACATCTCTCTCGCTATGGCGCGCGAAGCCGCGGCGGAGGGCGTGACCCGAATAGTCTGTACCCCTCACGCCAGCGACGAATATCCATACAAACAAGCGGTAATCGAGGAACGCCTGGCTGAGCTGCGCAGGCTGCTGAAGGGTGTTGTCGAATTGAGCCTCGGCTGCGACTTCCATATGAGCGCGGAAAATGTTATCGAGGCCGCGGCTAACCCGCTGCGCTACTCCATCGACGGCAAAGGGTACCTGCTAATCGAATTCCCCAACATCGCAATCCCCCCGCAGATGATCGATGCCATCTTCAGGCTCCAGTCCGCCGGCTATACCCTGATTGTCACCCATCCGGAGCGCTACCCGGCGCTGCAGCGCCAGCCCGAGATGCTGGCTGAGTGGATGCGCAAGGGATGTCTTATCCAGGTGACAGCGAGCGCGCTGTACGGGCGCTTCGGCCCTATGGCGCAGGCCATCGCCAATGAGCTGCTGGACCGCAACTGGATTCACTTTTTGGCCACCGACGCCCACAACCCGGAGTGGCGCCCGCCGCACCTGAAGAAGGCGTATGACTACGTGGTCAGGCGGTCAGGCGAAGATACAGCGCGCAGGCTGTGCATCACCAATCCTCAGGCCGCGGTTGAGGGAGCCAAGTGGCCTGAGCAGCCGGAGCCTTGGGGCCTGTGGGACAAGGTGCCGTTGAAGGTCGATCCACGCCGCTATGCCGCGAAACGCCAGCCAGAAAATGCCACGAACGGCGCCGACACCTCCAAGACGGGACCGGGCCGCTTTTGGGATCGCCTCTTCGCCCGGTAATTGCGTTTGTGTCTGATTTTGTCGGCTCAGGAAGCTCTTAGGCGGCGACAAAGGAGCGCACTTCTGAGCAGACTGGAATCTTCCCGGCGTCCCTTCCCCCTATTTAGTCGATCCTGAAAAAGTGATACTCATGCGTATTGGAGTCGAGCATTGCGGGCTTGCGGGCCTTTCAAGGTGAGCAGCCCGTTCCATACGTTCATCAGGCTTAACAGAAAAATGGGCAAAAAAG
>Ga0181516_10000170_pt1 | contig 68951 bp, 64 predicted proteins | sample PEATcosm2014_Bin_25_FD_121104 | JGI IMG/M metagenome (GOLD analysis project Ga0181516, IMG submission 121104) | Peatland microbial communities from MTU Mesocosm Facility, Houghton, MI, USA - PEATcosm2014_Bin01_10_metaG | ecosystem: Environmental > Terrestrial > Soil > Wetlands > Peat | place...
CGAAGAACTGATTTTCAGCTACTGGCTGGATCCCTGGCGAAGCGCTGCCGGTACTCGCTGGGGGTGACCCCCAGGTCATGGGTGAACACGCGCCAGAAGGTGCTGGCATCGCCCATTCCGGTGCGTGCGGTGACGTCCTTGAGCGGCAGGGCGGTGGCCTCCAGCAGGCGCCGGGCCTCGTCCAGGCGCAGCTTGCGCACCAGCTCGGCGGGCGAGCCGTCCAGATGCTCCCGGCACCAGCGGCTGAGCGAACGCTGGCTCATGCCCACCCCGGTGGCGATGCGCGCCACCGGAAGCGGCTCGGCCAGGTGCTCCAGCACGAAGCTGGCGATGTCGCGCAGCCGCGGCGGCTCCTGCTCCTGCCGGCGCAGCGCCTCGCTGAACTGGGCCTGGTGGCCCGAGCGGCGCAGGAACAGGACCATGCGCTTGGCCACCTGCATGGCCACCCCGTGCCCGTGGTCCCGCTCCACCAGGGCCAGGGCCAGGTCGATGCCGGCGGTGACCCCGGCCGAGGTCCACACCGGACCGTCCTGCACGAAGATCCCCTCGTCCACCACCCGCGCCCGCGGGAACCGCGCGCGCAGGGTCTCCAGGTGCAGCCAGTGGGTGGTGGCGCGGCGGCCGTCCAGGATGCCGGCGTGGCCCAGGATGAAGGCCCCCGTGCAGACCGAAACCACGGTGGGGATGCGCGCGTGGCGCAGGCGCAGCCAGGGCACCAGGGGCGCCTGGTCGGCCGGCAGCGGCTCCTGGGGCGAGGCGCCGGCCACCAGGACCATGTCCGGCAGTTCGTCCGGGTCCTCCGGCAGGGGCCGGACCCCGCCCAGGACCAGCCCGTGCTGGGTGCGGGTCTCCGGCGCGGCGGGGCCGTACGCCTCCATCGCGTAGGCGCCGTGGCCGAGCACGTCGTTGGTGTGCCCCAGCACTTCCCAGGGGCCGACGACGTTGAACATCCCGGTGCGGGGCGGGACCAGGAACCAGACACGCTGGGGAGAGCTGACCATGGCCGCAGTGTGCCTCCGTTTGGCCGAAAATGCAATTCAATTGTCCTTTATGCCAACCGTGGGCCACGCCAAGCTGAGGGTGCTCAGGAGGCCCTCATGATCAAGATCGGCATCAACGGTTTCGGCAGGATCGGGCGGATGGTGTTCCGCGCCGCCGTGGAGCATTTCCCCGAACTGGAGGTGGTGGCCATCAACGACCTGCTCGATCCTGCCTACCTGGCCTACCTGCTGCAGCACGACTCCGTGCACGGGCGCTTCGGCGGCACCGTCGCGGTGGACGGCAGCACCCTCATCGTCAACGGCCGCAGGATCCGGCTGAGCGCCGAGCGCACCCCGGCCAGCCTGAAGTGGGGCGAGGCGGGCGCCGGCATCGTGGTGGAAGCCACCGGCCTGTTCCTGGACCGCGCAACCGCCGGCGCCCACCTGGAAGCCGGTGCCGGGAAAGTGATCCTCAGCGCCCCCTCCCGGGACGACACCCCGATGTTCGTCTACGGCGTGAACCACGACAGCTACCGGGGCCAGGCGATCATCTCCAACGCCAGCTGCACCACCAACTGCCTGGCGCCCATCGCCAAGGTCCTGGACGACAGCTTCGGCTTCAAGCGCGGCCTCATGACCGCCGTGCACGCCACCACGGCCACCCAGATGACCGTGGACGGCCCCTCCCGGAAGGATTGGCGCGGCGGCCGCGGCATCCTGGAGAACATCATCCCCAGCTCCACCGGCGCCGCCAAGGCCGTGGGCAAGGTCATCCCGGCCCTGGACCGGAAGCTCACCGGCATGTCGTTCCGCGTGCCCACCTCCGACGTCTCGGTGGTCGACCTGACCTGCGAACTGGAGCGGCCCGCCAGCTTCCAGGAAGTCTGCGCCGCCATGCAGGCCGCCGCCCAGGGCCCGCTCAAGGGGGTGCTGGCCTGCACCACGGACCAGGTGGTCTCCACCGACTTCCGGGGCGAGCGCTGCACCTCGGTGTTCGATGCCGGCGCCAGCATCATGCTGGACCCCACCTTCCTCAAGGCCGTGGCCTGGTATGACAACGAGTGGGGCTACTCCAACAAGGTGCTGGAGATGGTCAAGGTGATGGCCCGGTAGGCCAAAGAAGCCTGCGCAACATTCTGGTTTCCTCGCTTCAGACCTTGCGTGCGGAGATGATCAGGCTGGCGATGAAATCGGCGGGCCGGCTCCCGGCCGGCATCAGGCCGCTGAGGTGGTCGGCCATGGGGTCGTCGCCGGGCAGCATCGCCTCCACCGCCCCCTCCTTGGGCACCAGGCTCAGCTCCACCAGGCCGGCGTCCCGCATCATGGATTCCAGGTCGGCCTTGAGCGCAGCCCCGGCGATGCAGCCCACCAGCGCCTCCACGTCCTGGCGAACAGCCTCCGGCATGGGCCGCAGCAGCACCATGTCGGAGATGCTGACCCGGCCGCCGGGCCGCAGCACCCGGGCGATCTCCTTCCAGACCTGGGCCTGGTCCGGGCTCAGGTTCAGGACGCAGTTGGACAGCACCACGTCCACCGAGGCGTCCGGAAGCGGGATGTTTTCGATCTGCCCTTCCAGGAACTCGACGTTGGCCAGGCCGGTGCGCTCCTGGAAGGTCAGGGCGTTGCGCCGGGCCTTCTCCAGCATCTCCTGGGTCATGTCAACCCCGATGACCTTGCCGGCGGGTCCCACCCGCTGGGCCGCCAGGAAGACATCCAGCCCGGCTCCGCTGCCCAGGTCCAGGACCGTCTCCCCGGGCTTCAGGCCGGCCAGAGCCGTGGGATTCCCGCAGGACAGCCCAAGGTTCGCCTCCTCGGGCAGGGTGGCCAGTTCGGCATCGGTGTAACCAAGGCCCCGGGCCACCTGGTCGGCGCGCCCGCCGCCGCAGCAGGAGGATTGGGGACCGCAGCAACTGCCGCCCTTTGCGGCGATGCTGCCGTACATCCTGCGGACGACGACGTGGGTGGGGTTGTTGGAAGTGGTCATGGCTTCACCTCATTGCTGCGTTCCTTGAGAGTGGTTTCAATCATATCGACAGGAGCCCCATCCGGATCACGCCCAGCCCGAGGGAGGCGACGATCAGCCACAGCACCAGGACATGGTGCGCTCCCAGGGCGACGCAATGGCCGGCGTGCTGCAGGCCCGGGATCCAGGTCACCAGCGCCGCCACCAGCAGGAAGCCGCCGATGAACCAGGGCTTCTTCACCGGCCCGGCTTCCTCGGCCGCGACCCCGGCCAGCTTCTGCCGCCTGGCCACCAGGTAACCGAGCGCCAGGGTCATGGGCACGATCCACAGGGCCCGGGCCAGCTTCACCGTGGTCGCCACCGCCAGGGCCCGGGGACCGTAGGCCAGCCCCGCGCCCACCACGGAGCTGGTGTCATGGATGGCCAGGGCCGCCCAGAGCCCGAAGGCATTCTGGCCCAGGCCGAAGAAATGCCCGATGGGCGGGAACAGGTCGAGGCCGGGCCGGCCCGGCGTTTTGGCCTTGACCCGCGCCAAGGATCCATGGTTGTCTTAACCAACTTCAAGGCAAGCCCGGCTCGTCCGGACTTTTAAAAGGGAAGCCGGTGTGACTCCGGCACTGCCCCGCAGCGGTAAGAGGGAACAAGGGTTTCAATGCACTGGCCTCGCGTAGGTTGGGAAGCGGAACCCGAGGAAGCTGGCTCGCCAGAACGCCCCCAAGTCCGAAGACCTGCCTTGTTTCCGCTCCAAAGGCGGCGCGCATCGTTTCGAGGGGAAGCGGACGCGGCAGGAAGCACCATTCCGTTCCACTCCAGGCATCCCCCGACCGGGACCGCAAGGTCTTGCGCCGGGTTCCACCCGCCACCTACCGGGCCGGTTGGTCCATGCCGCTCGTCTGATCGCAAAGGAGAGCCAGCCATGCACATCGAGGATGGCATCTTGTCGCTGGGGGCTTGCGCCGCCTGGTACGGGGCTTGCGCCGCGTTGGTCGGTCCGGGGATCGTCCAGATCCGGCGCAAGGCCCAGGAGAACCTGTCCTACAAGCCCTTCCTGGCCATGGTGGGGGTCGCGGTGTTCGTCATCTCCGCCATGCATCTGCCCGTGCCCGTGACCGGATCCTGTTCCCATCCCTGCGGCACCCCGCTGGCGGCGATCCTGGTGGGACCCTGGGCCATGACGGTGATCTCCGCCATCGTGCTGTTCTTCCAGGCGATCTTCCTGGGCCATGGCGGAATCACCACCATCGGTGCCAATACGTTCTCCATGGGGATCGCCGGCGGACTTTCCGGCTACGCGCTCTGGAAAATCCTGCGCGGGATGCATGCCCCCCTGTGGCTCGCCGCCGGCGCGGCCGGCCTGGTGGGCGATCTGGTGACCTACCTGGTCAGCGCCCTGGAACTGGCCTTGAGCCTCCATGGCAATGTCCCGCTGGTGAAGCAGTGGATGATCTTCTTCATGGGCTATGGCCCGACCCAGCTGCCGTTGGCGGTGGTGGAAGCGATCTTCACCGCGGTGGTCCTGCAGGCGATGGCCAGCCGCCGCCCCGACCTCCTGCCCGGCGTCCTGACCGGCGCCCATGCCCAGAAAGGGGCCTGACATGTCCAATCCTTCCCGTATCAACCAGCCCAGGTCCGAACCCTTCTTCGACGGCTTCACCCGGGCCATGCTGGGGGCCATGGTCGTGTTTCTGCTGGCCATCTTCGCCTCGGCGAGCTACATGGGCCACCACAAGATGGAAGCCGCCGGCACCGACGACAAGGTCAACAACCTGGCCACGACCGTGTCCCACGGTGAGCACCACCCCTTCATCGACCTGCCCGGCGACTCCCAGTTGGGCGCCTTCTCCATCGCCAATTTCTTCGTGGGCATCATCGTGGGCTACCAGTGGCTGCGCCTGTTCGGCAAGCCCAAGGAAGGCCAATAGCGGCATGGACCTCTCCCGCTATCAGTCGGAGCGCCAAGGCCCCCTGCAGCGCATCGATGGCCGGATCAAGACGGCCCTGCTGTTGACCGGAGTCGTCGTGGCGGCCGCCCTGCAACAGTGGTGGCTGGCCCTGGGGTTATGGGCGGGCACGACCGCTCTGTTCCTGCTCCTGCGCAAGAGCTGGCGGGATCTGCTCAAGCGCCTGCTCATGCCCCTGGGCATCGCCTGGGTGGTGTTCCTCAGCGTGATGCTGACCCAGGGGCATCATCCGGTCTGGCAGGGCCCGGTGGCCGGGCTTTCCATCCATGTCTACCGGGAAGGCTTGGCCCTGGGGCTGGTGCTCTTCCTGCGCATCATGGCCGCGGTGACCCTGGCGACCCTGCTCGCGTTCAGCACCCCCATGGTCGAGATCCTGGCCACCCTGCGCAGCTGCAAGGTGCCTGGGACCATCCTCGACCTGGCCGACATGATGTTCCGCTACGTCTTCATCCTGGACGATACGGCCCGGACCCTGCGCCGGGCCCAGCTGAGCCGGCTCGGCGGCGAGGCCTCCTGGTGCAGGCGGACCGCCGACACCGGCCGGATCGCCGCCAACATCCTGGTCGAATCGTTGAACCGCAGCACCCGGATCTACAAGGCCATGTTGTCCCGGGGCTACAGCGAGTCCACCCAGCCCCCGCCCCATTTCCATTCGGCCATCCCGTCCCGGGATCGCTGGCTCGGATGGATCGGAGCGCTGTTCCTGCTGGCGGTGGCATGCACCAACGTCTGGATCGGACCCCGCAGATGAAGCCTGGAATCATCCATCTCACCGAGGTCAGCTACACCTATCCGGACGGCCACCGGGCCCTGGATCGGCTGACCCTGTCCGTGGCGGCCGGGGAACGGGTCGCGGTGCTCGGCCCCAACGGCGCCGGCAAATCGACCTTGTTCCAGCTCTTCAATGGCCTGCTGCGGCCCGACAGCGGGCAGGTCACGGTCGCCGGGCTGGACGTCACCCAGCGGAACCTGGGCGCCCTGCGGCGCAAGGTGGGCATGGTCTTCCAGGATCCGGATGACCAGCTGTTCAACTCCACCGTGTTCCGCGAAGTGGCTTACGGTCCCATGAACCTGAAGCTGCCGCCGGACGAAATCGAGGCCGCCGTGAAGTGGGCTCTGGAGGTGGTCGGCCTTTCGAACTTCCTGGACAAGAGCCCGTTCAACCTGAGCGGCGGGGAGAAGAAGCGTCTGGCCCTGGCCAGCGTGCTGGCCATGCGCCCGGAGATCCTGGTGCTCGACGAGCCGACCAACGCCCTGGACCCCAAAGGCGCCAGCAACCTGCTGGACCTCCTCAACCAGATCAACCGGGATCTGGGCGTCACCCTGGTGTTCGCCACCCACGACGTTGACAGGGTGCCGCTGCTGGCCGACCGGGTGTACCTGCTGGACCAGGGCAGGGTGCTGCTGAGCGGTCCGCTGGCGGAGGTATTCAGCCAGAAGAACGTTCTGCGCGGCATGGATCTGCGCCTGCCGCGGGTGGCGCACCTGGTCGAGCTGCTGATGCGCGACGGGGTGCTGCCTCCGGGCGATCTGCCCCTGACCATTGGCGCGGCCTGGCGGCTTCTGAGCCACACCCCCCCCGCCTCCGACGGCAAGCCCGGGCACTCGATGCAACCCACGGGAGAATATTCTGTTCAAGGCGGCAACATGGTGCGTGCGATTTCAGTGCTCGGAACGGCCTCGGACGTGGGCAAGAGCCTCGTGGCGACCGCGCTCTGCCGCCTGCTGGCGGACCAGGGGTTCGACGTGGCGCCGTACAAGGCGCAGAACATGGCCAACCAGGCCGGGGTCACCGCCGACGGCCTGGAGATGCCCCGGGCGCAGATCCTCCAGGCCGCGGCCTGCCGCAAGGCTCCCCATGTGGACATGGGACCGGTGCTGCTCAAGCCCCTCACGCATACCGGAGCCCAGGTGATCGTGCTGGGCAGGTCCCTGGGGATCCAGGAGGCCCGGGACTACTTCCGGGACCGCGCCCCTTACCGGGACGTGGCCCTGGCGGCCCTGCGCCGCCTGGCGGGCCAGCACGAGGTGATCGTCCTGGAAGGCGCGGGCAGCCCGGTGGAGCTGAACCTCATGGGCCGGGACTTCGTGAACCTGTGCCCCGCCCGGGAAGTGGACGCCGCCCTGGTCCTGGTGGCGGACATCGACCGGGGCGGGGTGTTCGCCCAGGTGGTCGGCACCCTGGAACTCCTCCCCCCCGAGGACCGGGCGCGGGTGCTGGGCATCGTGGTGAACCGGTTCCGGGGCGACCCCGAGCTCTTCGCGGACGGCATCCGCATCCTGGAGACGCGCACGGGCCTGCCCGTGCTGGCCCTGGTGCCGCACCTGGAGCACGGCCTGGACGAGGAGGACCGCCCCTTCCGCATTCCCGTCGACCAGCGGGCGCCGGCCGGCATGCTCAAGGTGGGCGCGGTGATGTATCCCCGGGTGAGCAACACCGAGGACCTGGCGCCCCTGCTGGCGGAACCGGACCTGCATCTCACCTGGATCACGGATCCCGCGCTGGCCCTGGAGCAGGATCTGCTGGTGCTGCCCGGCTCCAAGGCCACGGTGGGCGATCTGGTCCACCTCACGGTGTCGGGCATGGCCGAGGCCCTGCGGGTCGCGGCCCGGCAGGGAACCTGGCTGCTGGGCCTCTGCGGCGGCTACCAGATGCTGGGGCGCGAACTGTGCGATCCCGGCGGCAGCGAAGGCGGGCCGAAGCTCTTCCCCGGCCTGGGCCTGCTGCCCGTCGCCACCGAATTCCTGGCCGGGAAGATCACCCGCCAGTCCTCCGCACGCTCCCAGTGGCCCGAACCGGGGCACGGTCTTGCCGGCTATGAGATCCACCACGGGCGCACCGGCCTGGTGGAGGCGCAGGGCGAACCCCTGGCCGAAGGCGGCGCGGCGGTGGGCTGGCGCCTGGAGCGGGCCGCCGGGGGCTATCTGCATGGTCTCCTGGCTGCGGATCCCTGGCGCTCGGCCTACCTCAACCGGGTGCGCGAGGACCGCGGCTTCCCCGCCCGGCCCGTGCGCACGGCGGATCCGCTGGAGGCGCGGATCGACCGCTGGGCGGCCCACGTGAAGGCGAACCTGCGCCCCGGGGCCTGGGACCTGCTGCTGGCGGCAGCGAGGCGCCCATGAGCACCCCCGGCTTCCTCCTGGCGGGCACCCACTCCGGATGCGGCAAGTCCACGCTGACGGCCGGGCTGTTGCGGGCCTTCGTCAAGCAGGGCAAGGTCGTGGCCCCCTTCAAGGCCGGGCCCGACTACCTGGACCCCATGCTGCACCGGGTCGCCTCGGGCCGCACCAGCTGGAACCTGGACGGCTGGTTCCTGGACGATGCCGGCTTGCGCGAGGCCTGGGCCCGGGGCAGCGCCGGCAGCGGGCTGGCGCTGGTGGAAGGGGTGATGGGACTGTTCGACGGGGCGGATCCGGTGTCGTTCCGGGGTTCTGGAGCCGATCTCGCGCAACGCCTGGGCCTGCCCGCCGTGCTGGTGGTGGACGGCCAGGGCGTCGGCGGCAGCATCGCGGCCACCGTGCTGGGCCACGCCTGCCTGGTGCCGGGCCTCTGTCTCGCGGGCGTGATCTTCAACCGCGTGGGCTCGGACCGGCACTACGAGCTCCTGAAAACGGCGGTGGAGGCCCACACGGACGTCAGGCCCCTGGGCTGGGCCCGCGAATCCACCGCCTGGCGCCTGCCCGAACGCCATCTGGGCATCTTCCGCCCCGAGGAACTGCCGGACCTGGAAAGCAACCTGGATGGCCTCGCCCTGGACCTGGCAGCCACCCTGGACCTGGGCGCCTTGGCCGGCCTGGCCCGGGCGCCTGGAGGTTGCCCCGCCGCGCCGGCGCCAGCACCGGGGTCAACCGCCGGGGACCTGCCGGTGGCCTTGGCCAGGGACACGGCGTTCTCGTTCATCTACGCGGACACCCTGGACCGCCTGGAACGGCTGGGGGTGCGCTGGGTGCCCTTCAGTCCGCTCCGGGAGGACCTGCCGCCGGGCGTGGCGGGCCTGTACCTTCCCGGCGGCTACCCGGAGCTGCATGCCGGGGAACTGAGCCGGAATGGCCGGTTCTTCGCCAGTCTGCGCGCCGCCCATGCCGCAGGGATGCCCATTTTCGCGGAATGCGGGGGCTACATGGCCCTGGCCGAGGCCCTGGTGGATGCCGAAGGGCGCGCCCACGCCATGGCCGGCCTGATCCCGGGCCGCTCGCGCATGGCGGGGCGCCTGCAGTCCTTCGGCTACAAGCGCTTGACGGCGGTGCGGGAGACCCTGCTCTGCGCGGCCGGAGCCGAAGGCCGGGCCCACGAGTTCCACCACAGCGTCTGGGATGGGGAGACCTCCAGCCCCGCCTGGGACTGCCGGAACCTGCACGGGGAGGGCGGCCTGCACGGGCATGCCGAGGGCAACCTGCTGGCCTCCTACGCGCACCTGCATTTCGGGGCCATGCCCATCTGGGCGGAAACCTGGGTGGCGAAGCTGCGGGGCTGGCACCGCGGGCAGCGGGTTGGCGGCCGAAGGGCCCCCGGCCCGTCCCCGGTCATCCCGGAACCATGCGAGGGCGAACATGAGTGATCCGGACCTTGAGATGAACGCCTTGCCGGCCTGGCTGCCGCTGCAGCTGAGACTGGAGGGGCGCCTGGCCGTGCTGGTGGGCGCCGGCCCCGTGGCTCAGCGCAAGGCCGGGAAGCTGGCCCAGGCCGGGGCGAGGCTGAGGATCATCGCCCCGGCGCCCCTGGCGGGGATGGACCCGGATCACCCGGGGACGGAGCGGATCATCCGGCCCTATGCCGGCCCGGGGGATCTCGAAGGGGCATTCCTGGTGGTGGCGGCCACCGGGGACGCCGCCCTCAACGCCCGGATCGCCGCGGACGCCCGCGGAACGGGCGCCCTGGCGCTCAGGGCGGACGCCCCGGGGGAATCGGATGTGGCCTTTCCGGCCACCCATCGCCAGGGCGCCCTGACCGTGAGCTTCGCCACCGACGGCATCTGCCCGGCCTTTGCGGCCCGGTTGAAGGAGGCGGCTGCTTCCGGCTACGGCCCGGAACAGGCCCGGCGGCTGGAAACGATCCGCCAAGCCAAGCTGGCCCCCGCCTTCCGGGCGCTCCCGGCCGGCGAGCGCAGAGCCCGGCTCCAGTCCTGGGCTGCGGAGGATCCGGAGTTCCGCCCGGGCTGTGTGGTCATGGCCGGAGCCGGGCCCGGGGACCCGGGCCTGCTCACGCTCAAGGCGGTGGAGCGCCTGCGCGCCGCGGACGTGGTGGTGTACGACGCCCTGGCCAACCGCGAGATCCTGGACCGGTTCGCCCCGGCGGCCCGGCACATCGACGCCGGCAAGCACAAAGGCGGCTGCATCCTCACCCAGGACCAGATCAACGCGCTGCTGGTGGAACTGGCTGGCCAGGGCCTGCGGGTGCTGCGCCTCAAGGGCGGCGACCCGTGCCTGTTCGGCCGGGCCGGCGAGGAGGCCCGCGCCCTGGTGCAGGCCGGGGTCCCGTTCGAGATCGTGCCCGGGGTCTCCAGCCTCTGCGCCGTGCCGGCCGCCGCGGGCATCCCGGTGACCGACCGGGATTTCGCCCACAGCCTGGGCGCCTTCAGCCTGCACAAGCGCAACGGCCAGCCGCCCGCCCCGGAGGAATGGGAACGCATGGCCCGGGGTCCGGAGACCCTGGTCCTGTTCATGGGCCGCAGCGTCGTGCGGGAGGCCTGCCGCCAGCTCGTCCACCACGGACGCAGCCTGGACCTGCCCGCCGCGCTCATCGTCAACGGCACCCTGCCCGGACAGCGGACCGTGACCGGCACCCTGGCCACGCTGCCGGACCGGGTGGAAGCCCTCGACGTCCAGGGCCCGGGCCTGATCGTGGTGGGCGAAGTCGTGCGCATGGCCGAGATGCTCAAGTCCGTCACCCTGGAGGCGCCATGCCCAGCCTGATTCACGCGCTCCTCGCCGCACCCATGTCCGGCGAGGCCATCGAAGCCGCCTCCCTGGCCACCATCGACCGGGAAGCTCCGGCCCACGCCTTCGCGCCCGGGGAATGGGCGGTGGCCCGGCGCATGGTCCACACCTCGGCCGACTTCAGCCTGCTGGCGGATCTGTGCTTCAGTCCCGGGGCCGTGGCCGCGGGCCTGGCCGCCCTGCGCGCCGGGGCCCCGATCTATGCGGACGCCAGCATGATCCGCTCGGGCCTGAGCCTGGCCCGGCTGCAGGCGGTGAACCCGGGCTACACCCGTGACTCGATCCACTGCCACGTGGCCGACCCGGATGTGGCTGAGCAGGCCGCCCGCACCGGCCTGCCCCGGAGCCTGTTCGCCCTGCGCAAGGCGAAGGCCGTCCTGGAGGGCGGCATCGTGGCCATCGGCAACGCCCCCGTGGCCCTGCTGGAGCTGAACCGCATGATCGCCGGGGAAGGGCTGCGGCCGGCGCTGGTGCTGGGGCTGCCGGTGGGCTTCGTGCATGTGGTGGAGAGCAAGGAGGAGCTGCTGGGCCTCCCGGTCCCCGCCATCACCCTCCGGGGGCGCCGGGGCGGCAGTCCCCTGGCGGTGGCCGCCCTGCACGCTCTGGCCATTCTCGCCAAGGAGCCCGCATGAACGCGCCGATCCTGCTGGTGGCCTTCGGCGCCATGGCCCCCTCGGCCCGGGACAGTTATGCCCGCATCGAGGCGGACGTGCGCTCGGGTTTCCCGGGACGGGAAATCCATTGGGCCTACACCGCCACCTCGCTGGTGGCGCGGCTCAAGCAGCGAGGGGATCCGGCCCGGACCCTGGCCGAGGCCTATGCCGGCCTGCGCGCCCGGGGCTTCCGGGCGGTCGCGGTGCAGAGCCTGCACCTGGTGCCGGGCGAGAAGCACCAGGAGGTGCTGCTTGGTCCGGCCGCGGGCCTGCGCCCCAGTTTCGGCGAGCCCCTGCTGGCCACCGAGGCGGACAGTCTCGGGGTGGCCGCGGACCTGCTTGTGGATCTGCCGGCGGACCGGCCGGTGCTGGTGGTGGCCCACGGCCATGGCGCCGAGGCCCGCTTCAACACCCGGCTGGACGCCCTGGGCGCGCGGCTGGCCGCGGCCCGTCCGGATCTCTTCCTGACCCGCCTGGAAGGGGACGGGGACGCCGCCGGCCTGGAGCGTTTCATCCACTGCGCCCGGACCGCGGGCCGGGCCCACGTCTGCCCCTTCCTGCTGGTGGCCGGAGACCATGTGGCCTCGGACATCCTGGGTGACCAGCCGGAAAGCCTGAAATCCCGGCTGGGCGTCCCGGAGTTCAGTTGCGGTCCGGCCCTGGCCCTGCGCCCCTGGGTCCGCCGCCGGTTCCTGGACAAGCTGGGCACGGCCCTGGCGCGACTGGAGCCGGCATGAACGCCGAGCCTGGACATTTCTACGCGGTGGGCGTGGGCCCCGGCGCCCCTGACCTGCTGACCCTGCGCGCGGCCCGGCTGATCGAAAGCTGCGACGCCCTGATCGCACCGCGCAGCGAGCGCAGCGAATCCAGCCTCGCCCTGGGCATCGTGCGCGCGCACCTGCGCGACCAGGAGATCCTGGAGCACAGCTATGCCATGACCCGGGACCAGGCCCGCGCCCGGGACACCTGGGCCGCGGCCGCGCACTGGGCCGCCGCCCGCCTCGAGGCCGCCCGCTCCGTGGTCCAGATCACCCTGGGCGATCCGCTGATCTACAGCACCAGCAGCTACCTGTTGCAGGCGCTCCGGAAGCGGATCGGCCCGGAGCGGATCCACGTGGTGCCGGGCATCAGCGCGGCCCAGGCCGCGGCGGCGGCGTTCCAGGAGGACCTGGCACTGCAGGAGGACCGTCTCACCCTCATGCCCGCCACGAACCTGGCGGCCGTGTCCGAGGCGCTGGACCACAGCGAAACCGTGGTCCTGTACAAAGTGGCGGACCGCCTGGACGGATTGATCGACCTGCTGGAACAGCGGTGCCTGCTGGACCACGCCCGGCTCGCCTTTGCCGTGGAGCAGGAGCGGGAACGGCTGGTTCCGGACCTGCGCTCGGCGCGGGGCACCCGGCTGGGCTACCTGGCCGTGGTGCTGGTGCGCACGGGACACCGGGACTGGGAGGCCCGATGAACGGCGACGGCCTGGGCTTCAGCACGGGGGCTTGCGCGGCCGCGGCGGCCAGGGCGGCGGCCCTGGCGGCCATGGGCGCCGCGGTCCCGGCGAGCCTGGAGCTGCCCTTTCCCGGCGGCGCGCGGCTCGCGCTGCCCATCGCCTGGGCCCGGGCGGTTCCCGGCGGGGGCGAGGCGGCCGTCGTCAAGGACGCCGGGGATGATCCGGACATCTCCCATGGCGCCACCGTGGTCGTGGCGGTGAGCCCGGCCCCGGACTGGAGCTTCACCGCCGGAGCCGGGGTCGGGACCGTCACCCTTCCCGGACTGCAGATCCCGCCCGGGGAGGCGGCGATCAACCCGGGACCGCGGGCCATGATCCGTGCCGCCCTGGAGGAACTGGGCTGGGCCGGCGCCGCCGTCCGGGTATCCATCCCGGGCGGGGCGGAACTGGCCCAGCGGACCTTCAACCCGCGCCTGGGGGTGCTGGGCGGGCTGTCGATCCTGGGCAGCACCGGACGGGTGCGCCCCTTCAGCCTGGATGCGGTGCGGGGCACCATCGACTGTTCCCTGGACGTGGTCCGGGCGGCCGGCCACGACGCCGTGGCCCTGGTGCCGGGCCATCTCGGCGAGCGGGCGCTGGGCGCCTGGAACCGGAAGCTGCCGGTGGTGGAGGTCGCCAACGAATGGGGCCACGCCCTGGATGCCGCCGTGGCCAGGGGTTTCCGCGCCCTCCTGCTGGCGGGCCATCCCGGCAAGCTGGTGAAGCTGGCCGAAGGCCACTTCGACACCCATTCCGCCCGCAGCCCCAGCCCCCTGCCCCGGGTCCGGGCCCTGGCCGGGACGGTGGCGGGGTGCGTCCTGGCGCCGGCCCCGACCGTGGAAGGGGTGTTCCAGGCGCTGGACCCGGCCCGGCGGCCCGGGCTGGCCGAACCCCTGGCCCGGGCCGTGGGCGCCGCCGCCGCAAGCCGCACCGGCCTCCCCTGCGCGGTGCTCTTGACCACCATGGACGGCGGGATCTATGGCGGCTGCCTGGAGGGAACCCCATGGGCCTGACGCCTTGCCTGGTGGTGGGCTGCGGCCCCGGGGCCCCGGAACTGGTGACGCCCCAGGCGCGCCAGGCTGCCGCCCAGGCTCAGCTCCTGGCCGGCACTGCCCGGCTGCTGAGCCTGTTCCCGGAAAGCCCGGCCGGACACCTGGTCTATGACGGCGGCCTGGCGCCGTTCCTCCAGGGACTGGCCCCGCACCTGGGCCGGGAGGCCGTGGTGGTGCTGGTTTCGGGCGACCCCGGCCTGGCCAGCCTGGCCGGGACCCTGGCCCGGCACTTCCCGGAAGTCCCGTTCCGGCGCCTGCCGGGCCTCAGCTCGGTGCAGCTGGCCTTCGCCGAAGCGGGACTGGACTGGATCGACGCCCGGATCCTCCGGGCGCACGGCACCCTGCCGGACTGGGACCCGTCCTGGACCGGCCATGCGGGTCCGTTCGCCCTGCTGGCGGGGGCCCCCGGCGCCGCCGGCTTCGCCGCGGACCTGGCCCGGCGCCTGGGCCGCGGGCACCTGTGGCGCTGCCAGCGCCTGGGCCTCCCGGGCCAATCGGTGCGGCGGCTCACCCCGGAACAGCTGTCCGGGGAAGGCTGTGATCCCCTCAGTGTCATCATCGTGGAAGGAGTGCAACCATGACGGTCCATTTCGTGGGCGCGGGCCCGGGCGACCCGGAGCTGTTGACCGTGAAAGCCGCGCGCCTCCTGGGGGCGGCGCAGGTGTGCATCCATGCCGGCAGCCTGGTGAGCCCCGCGGTCCTGGCGCTGCTGCCGGAAACCTGCGCCCGCCACGACAGCGCGGGCCTGGACCTGGCCCGGACCCTGGCCCTGTGCGCCGAAGCCCGGGACCTCGGCCTCGACGTGGTGCGGCTGCACAGCGGCGACCCGAGCATCTACGGGGCGATCCGGGAGCAGATGGATGGCCTGGACGCCCTGGACATCGCCTACGACGTGACCCCGGGAGTGAGCGCCTTCCAGGCCAGCGCGGCGGCCCTCTGCGTCGAGCTGACCGTGCCCGAAACCAGCCAGACCATCGTGCTCAGCCGCACCCGGGGCCGAACGCCCATGCCCGAGCGCCAGGACCTGCCGCGGCTGGCGGCGCTGAAGGCCACCCTCTGCCTCTACCTCAGCGCGCACAAGGTGCCCGAGGTGGCTGCCGAACTGATCCCCTTCTACGGGCCGGACTGTCCGGCGGCGGTGGTGGAAAAGGCCTCCTGGCCCGAGCAGCGCATCCTGCGCGGCACGCTGTCCAGCATCGGCGCCCAGGCGGAGGCCGCGGGCATCCGCGCCACGGCCCTGATCCTGGTGGGCGAGGCTCTCGCCCGGGGCCACGCCGCCAGCCGGCTGTACGCCGCCGACTTCGGCCACGGCTTCCGCGCAGCCAAGCCATGACCGGCCTCGCCCTGATCACCCTCAGCCCCCAGGGGCTGGCCAGCGCCCGGGTCCTGCGCGAGACCCTGGGGGAAGGCAGTCTCCATGCCCACCGGGGGGTGCCGGCGGCCGACGCGGAACCGTTCGAGCGCCTGGCCGAACTGCTGACCGGGCTGTGGCCGATCCGGCGCCGGATGGTGCTGTTCGCCCCCACCGGGGCTGTGGTCCGGGCCCTGGCCCCGCGTCTGGAAAGCAAGTACACCGACCCCGCCGTGGTGGTGGCGGACGTGCATGGCCGCTGGGCCATCGCCCTGCTCTCCGGCCACGAGGGCGGCGCCAACGCGCTGGCCCACCGGGTGGCCAACGCCCTGGGCGGGGAACCGATCGTGACCACCACCACCGACGCGGTGAAGGACCTCATCGCCGGCGTGGGGTGCCGCCGGGGCACGCCCCCCGAACCCATCGTGGCCGCGGTTCGCGATGCCCTGGGACGGAGCGGCCTGCCCCTGGAACGGGTGCGCCTGCTGGCCAGCGCCGACCTCAAGGCCTCCGAGCCCGGCCTGCTGGAAGCCGCCCGGCGCCTCGATCTGCCGGTGCGGTTCATCCCGTCCGCGGCCATCCGCTCCAGCCCGCTGCGGTTCAGCCCCAGCGCCGCGGCGGTCCGGCAGGTGGACCTGCCGGGCGTGGCCGAGCCCGCGGCCCTGCTCGCGGGGAGCCGGACCCGGCTGCTCCTGCCCCGCACCGTCATCCAGGGCGTCACCGTGGCCCTGGCCCAGGAGGGCTGGGCCGGTTCCACCTCGTTCCAGGAGTCGCAGACATGACCGGAAGACTGATCGTGGTCGGCATCGGGCCTGGCCATCCCCTGGACCGGACGCTGCGGGCCGAGGCCGCGCTGCGCGAAGCGGACACCGTGGCCGGCTACGACCTCTACCTGGAGCACGTGCAGGACCTGACGGACGGCAAGACCCTGATCAGCTCGGGCATGACCGGAGAGGTGGAGCGCTGCCGCGCCGCGCTCCAGGCCGCCGCCGCAGGCCGGACGGTGGCCCTGGTCTCCAGCGGCGACGCGGGCATCTACGGCATGGCGGGCCTGGCGCTGGAGATGGCCACGGCGGAGGGCTTCACCGTCCCCATCGAGATCGTCCCCGGGGTCAGCGCGGCCAGCGCCGCCGCCGCGGCCTTCGGCGCACCGCTCATGCTCGACTGGGCCTGCCTCAGCCTTTCGGACCTGCTGGCGGACTGGGGCACCATCCGGCGCCGCCTGGAGGCGGTGGCCGCGGCGGACCTGGTGCTGGCCCTCTACAATCCCCGCAGCCGGAAGCGGGTGCGCCAGCTGGAGGAGGCGGCCGAAATCCTGCAGCGGCACCGGCCCGGCGGCACCCCGGTGGGCATCGGCACCGCCCTGGGCGCGCCGGACCAGCGGCTGGTGCTCACCACCCTGGAACGGCTCTGCGGCGAGGACGTGGGCATGCGCAGCCTGGTCATCGTCGGCAACAGCACCAGCCGGGTGGAAGCGGGCTGGTTCCTCACTCCCCGGGGCTACCGGCTGTGATCCTGCTCCTGGGCGGAACCTCCGAGACCGCGCCCCTGGCCCGGGCCCTGCTGGCCCAGGGGCTGGACCTGCTGGTGTCCACCGCCACCGACGCTCCGCTGGCCCTGCCGCCGGGGGTGGCCCGGCGCAGCGGCCGCATGGATGCCGGCGCCATGGCCGCACTCTGCGCTGACCTGGGCGTGCGGGTGCTGGTGGACGCCGGCCATCCGTTCGCGTCCGAGCTGCACGCCGCCTGCCGCGCGGCCGCCGCCGGCACCGGGCTGCCCCTCCTGCGCTGGCTCCGCCCGCCCAGCGAGCTGCCCCCGGGCACCCTGATGGCCTCCGGTCACGGGGACGCTGCCCGGAAGGCCTTCGGCCAGGGGGGTCCGGTCCTGGTCGCCAGCGGCAGCCGGAACCTGGCGCCCTACGTGGCCGAGGCCCGGCGCACGGGCCTGCCGCTGCTGGCCCGGGTCCTGGATCATCCGGACAGCCTCGCCGCATGCTTCGCCGCCGGCCTGGCAGCCCCGGAGATCGTGACCGGACGCGGCCCCTTCGCGCTCCAGGCGAACCGGGACCTGCTCCGGCGGCACGGCGCCCGGGCCCTGGTGACCAAGGACAGCGGGGCGGCCGGAGGCTTGCAGGCCAAGCTGGACGCGGCCCGGCTCGAAGGCTGCGCCGTGGTGGTGGTGACCCGGCCCGAGGCCGGCCCCGGCGGCTTCACCAGCGCGCAGCTGCTGGCCCAGGCCGCCGCGGCCTGCTGCCGCTAGAGGCACCCGTCCATGGCCTCCAGAAGCCGGTCCTGGTCCCCGGGGCCGCGCACGGCCAGGCGCAGGTAGGCATCGCCCAGGCCGGGCCACTGGGCGCACATGCGCACCAGCAGGCCCCTCTGCCGGAGCCGGCCCGCCAGGGCGGTGCCCGATGACCGGAGCAGCCGGATCAGCACGAACGGGGCGGCACCGGGCAGGACCTGGATTCCGGACCGTCCGGCCAGGGCGGCCCGGAACCGCGCCGCATCCGCCTGGAAGGCGGTCCGGGTCGCGCTGGCGTAGGCCGTGTCCTCCAGGGCGGCCTGGGCGGCCACCAGTTCCAGCTGGCCCACCGGCCAGGCCTCCTGCAGCTCGCGCATGCGGCCGGCGGTGGCCGGATCCGCGAACCCATAGCCCACCCGCAGCCCCGGCATGCCGTAGAACTTGGTGAGGCTGCGCAGGATCACGGTCTTCGGCCGCTCCAGCAGGGCCTGGACCAGGCTCTCCTCCGGGTGGTAGTCCATGAACGCCTCGTCCAGAATCAGGGCCAGGCCGGGATGCGCCTGGACCCAGTCCAGCAGGGCCTGGGCCGGCAGGAGCTGGCCGGTGGGGTTGTGGGGATTGGTCAGCAGGGCCGCATCGCAGCGGCGCTGCTCCGGGGCCAGGGCGGCGAGATCCAGCCGCAGGTCCGCCAGGGGGTGGCTCACCGCCTCCGCGCCCGCTCCCCGGATGGCCCGCGGCTGTTCCCGGAAGCAGGGCTCGGGCAGCAGGACCCGTGCCGGCGCCAGGGCGCGCAGGGCCAGGAACAGCAGGGCCGCTCCGCCGTTGCCCAGGACCAGGTGCCGGTCCTGGGCCCCATGGCCGAGGCAGAGCTGACGCCGCAGCGCCGGCGCCTCGACGTCCGGGTAGGCCGCCAGCGCCCCCGGCAGCGCGCCGCCCAGGGCCGCCAGGACCGAGGCGGGCGGCCCCATGGGATTCAGGTTGGCGCTGAAGTCCAGGACGGAACCGGGCTCCAGGGACAGTTCCCGGGCCGCGGCATGCAGGCGCCCGCCATGGATGGTCTCAGAGAACATGGATGACTCCCAGCAGGGCGGTGCCCAGGACAATCGCGACCCGGTTGACCCGCCCGGCCAGCCCCAGGCCGGCCCGCAGCACGGCCGGATCCCGGGGCCGGCGGGGGTCGCCCAGGCGAGGACCCTCCTTGACGACCCCATCGTAGGCGTTGGTGCCCCCCAGCTCCACGCCGAGGGCCCCGGCGAAGGCGGCCTCCACCCAGCCGGCGTTGGGGCTGGCCGTGCGGCCGCCGTCCCGCCAGGCCAGACGCAGGGCCGGCACCGACCCCGCGGCGCCGGCGATGAGCAGCGCGCAGATCCGGGCCGGCACCAGGTTCATCAGGTCGTCCAGGCGCGCCGAAGCCCAGCCGAAGTGGGTCCAGGGGGCCTCGTGGTGGCCGACCATGGAATCCAGGGTGGAGACGGCCTTGAACGCCCAGAGCGCCGGCAGGCCCCCCAGGGCGAACCAGAACAGGGGCGCCACCACCCCGTCGCACAGGCTTTCGGCCAGGGTCTCCAGGCCGGCCCGGACCACCCCGTCCTCGTCCAGTGCCGCCGTGTCGCGCCCCACCACCCGGGCCACCGCCCGGCGCGCCCGGGCCAGGTCACCCGCGTCCAGGGCTTCTGCCACCGACCGGACCGCGGTGCGCAGGCTCCGCCCCGCCAGCATCCAGGCTCCCAGCACCAGTTCCGCCAGCCAGCCCCAGCCGCCACCGAGGCGCACCGCGCCAGCGGCGCAGGCCGCGGCCGCCAGCGGCAGCCCCAGGGCCAGGAACAGGCCCAGGATGCGCAAGCCCCAGACCGAGGTGATGCGCATCCGGGCCTGGTCGACACGGGCGATCACCCAGCCGATGGCCCGGACCGGATGCGGCCAGCCCTCGGGATCCCCCAGGACTTCATCCAGGAGCCCGGCTCCGGCGAACACGAAAGGGTTCAGCATGGGCATTCTGCTTCCTCCAGCGCGGCGTCCCGCAGGAACTGGCCGAACAAGGCCTGGCCGGGATCCAGCAGCAGGCCCGCCGCCACCGCCTCGGACTCGGTGAACGGCCGTCCGGACCCCGGTCCCACCCCCGTCCCGGCGTAGCAGAAGGGCGGCGGCGCGGCATCGTGCGCCCCCGTGCGCACCAGGGTCGCGTGGTCGGGGGCCACCAGGATGCGATAGTCGCCCTGGGCGCGCAGGGCCGCCAACAGCGGTCCGACCACCGCCCGGTCGATCCGTTCCAGAGCCTGCACCTTCGCCTCGGCCAGGCCCTGGTGGGCGGCTTCGTCCGGGGCCTCCACGTGGACCACCACCAGATCGTGGCCGGCCAGGGCCCCGATGGCCGCCCGGCCTTTGGCTTCGTAGTCGGTATCCAGGTAGCCGGTGGCGCCCGCCACCGGGATGAGCGCCATCCCCATGCCCGCCGCGATCCCCCGGACGATGTCCACCGCCGCCACCACCGCGCCGTGCAACCCGAACCGGGATTCCAGGCTGGGCAGCGGCACCTGGACCCCCTGCCCCCAGAGCCAGATGTCCGTGGCCCAGGGTTCGCCGACGGCCCTCCGGCGCTGGCTGACCGGGTGCCCGGCCAGCACCTGCCGGGCCCGGCGCAGGATCGACCGGAGCCGTTCCTGCCCCGGCCCCGCGGGCCCGTGGGACGCCACGTCCTGGCCGGCAAGGTCGTGGGGCGGCGTGCAGTGCAGCGCCAACCCGGCCGCGTGGTCGAGGAACATCAGGTTGCGGTAGGACACCCCCGCATGGAAGCGGCACCGCTCGCCGGGGAACCGGGCGGCATTGAGCGCCGCGATCAGCTGGTCGGCGTCGGCCTGGGCGACGTGCCCGGCGGTGAAATCCAGCATCCTGCCACCGGCCAGGTGGACCAGGTTGCAGCGGAAGATCAGCTGGTCCGGGGCGCCGGCCAGGCCTCGGGCCGCGGCCTCCAGCGGCGCGCGGCCGGGGTGGCAGCGCCGCGGGTCACACCCCATGAGCGTGAGGGTGCCCACGTCGGTTCCGGCCGGGAGCCCTTCCGGAATGGTGACCAGCCGGCCCAGACGGCCCGAACGCGCCACCTCGTCCATGTGCGGGATGCGGGCCGCCTCCAGGGGCGTGCGTCCCCCCAGTTGCGACAACGGTTCATCCGCGGCGCCATCGGGAAGGATCATGACGTATTTCATGTCCTCTCCCGGGCGGCGACCTGCGCCCCCGGCCGCGGCGGCATCACGACGCGAGGCCAGGCTGGGCCTTGGCGGCGGTCCTGGCCTGGATGGCGGTGGTCATGGCGGCTCCTGCGCGCTGGCGTGTGAACAATGGGCAGGAGGGCCGTCCGAGGCTTGGGCTCCATCCCGCTCCCTCGGCGGTGAATGCTGTCCACTGGACCGGTCTCCGGGCTCGCGCACGACCAGCTCCAGTTGAAGCCTCCAGGGCCTTCCCAGGGTTGCACCCCAGTGGCCTGGATTCGGTCTCCCCGGTTTCCCAAGGGCGCACACCGTTGCGGGGCAGCGCAGGATTCATACCTGCTTCACGAACATCCAGCGGTCTTACGGTTCCATCGTGACAGTCTTGCCGAGCGGAAGCCATGGCCTGTCTGCTCCTGCTCTTCTTTCCCCTTTTCCTGGCGCCCCTGTCCTGCCTGGCGGCACAGACCTGCGACGGCACCCCGCCACCGTTGGATCCGGGAAGAAACAAAATCGCAACGAGTCCGGGGGTGGCACCCATTCCCCTGCAGGGTACCTGGCCGTCGCTTCAGGCAACGGGAGCCAAGGGACCGCTGTCCCTACCGGGCCTCAGGTTCAGCCTCATCCTTGAACACCTCTTCGCGGATGATGCGTTCCGTGGCCTCGTCCAGGTATTCCCGGAGCGCCTCCGCCAGCTGGTTGTACTCGGGCCAGAGAAGATCATCCACGAAGCTGGGCACGACCATCAGCATGACCGTGGTCCGGCGCTGCCCATGCCGCCGGTAGGGCTTCAGCCCATATCGTCGGCACAAGGCCAGGAACAACCGCAGGTGCCAGCCGTCCCCCAGGGTGAACTTCATCTCTACCGGACGTTCCTGGGCCTCGAAGGCCTTGAGCTTTCCCCGAATGCGGTCCCGGGCCGCCAGGGCCGCCTCGCGCTCGCCGCTAGTCGACGCCCCGGCAAACAGGGCCTCGATCTTGCGCAGCTTGTCCCTCAACTCCTGTTCAGTGGTCATGGTCGGTTCCGCCTCTTCCCGAACAAAGGTTCCGGCGGGCCGGCCTCGTCCGTCTGATGCGTTCTCATCCTACCCGGAGCCTGGACGGGCCTGTGGCCTCCTCCAAAGCTGCTCGGCATCGTCCCGTCGCTGCACTGGCGCGCCACTCTCTCCAGGTCGGACAGGATCGCCCAGCCCGCAAATCTGATCACCGCGAACGGGCTGCACCCGCTGGCCTTTCCCCGGCACCGGCGAGCAGCAGGTGGTGGACGGCGACTGGGCGTCCCGCCCGCCCATCTGCCATGAGACCGGCCCGAAGCCCCCTCACAGCTCCCCCCACTCGGGTCCCAGCTCCCCCCACAGCTCCCCCCACTCGGGGTCAAGCTCCCCCCACTACCCACCGACGAGTGTGCCGGGATCGAAGCCAAGCGCTCCAGGGAGGTCGGCAAGTCCCTTCTGGAGACGGTGTCGGCCTTCAGCAATGAGCCCGGGCCGGGGGGCGGCTACCTGCTCCTGGGTGTGGAATGGGACACCAACGCATCCGGCGACCGGGTCTATCGGCCATCCGGGCTGGCCGACCCGGACAAGGTTCAGACGGACCTCGCCTCCCAGTGTGCCTCGGTCTTCAACCAAAGGATCCGGCCTGAAATCAGCGTGGAACGGGTTCAGGACCAGACCGTGGTTGTCGTGTACGTTCATGAAGCCCCTCATCGCCACAGCGTTCCATGACCTGAACCTGGCGGAAACGAAGGGCACGGGTATCCGGACCGTTTGTCGGCTGCCTGAAGAGGACATTGCTTGGCTCAAGTCCTTGTCCATGGAACCTCTGTCGACCGATGCCGGCAAGATCCTCATCTTCCTGCGGGAGGTTGAGGCTGTCGACAACATGACGTGCCGCGACCTGACCGGGCTGGATACCCTCCAGGCCAGCGTGTTGCTGAGGCGGCTTCGGGATCAGGGTCTTCTGGCCAAGGAGGAGAGCGGCAGCAGGACCTATTACGTTCCAGGACTGGCATTGAACGGCTTATTGCCCAATCCTCCACACCTGGGGGTCCTGGATCCTCACCACCTCCCAGCCGATCCTCACCACCTCCCAGCCGATCCTCACCAGTTCCCCCCCGATCCTCACCACCTCCCGGATGCGGTCCGCAAAAGGTTGCCAAAGCCTGGCGAGCGGCCCCGCCAGGAAATACTGCGATCCCTGATCATGGATCTTTGCAAGCTTCGCCCCTACACCGCCCGAGAACTGGCGCAGGTATTGGGGAACCGGGATCCCAAGGTACTCGTCCGGGTCCACCTGGGCCCAATGGTGGAATCCGGCGAGTTGGAATACACTCTGCGGGACATGCCCAACCATCCGGGCCAGGGATATATCGTCCCGTCCCAAAGGGGACAAACCTTATCCTAGTGCACGTTGTCCTCCGACCCGGTTACCCATTTGCACACTTTCCAATTATGTTGAGCCACCGATTGTCCTATTCGCACGACCCGCACTTTAAATTTGGTGCTCATATTCGAGGAAAGACCACTGGCGATCTCCTGGAGGGTGGGGTTCTCCGCCAAAGGTAGGGGGTTCGAGCCCATCTGTGAGGAGCTCGGCCCCAAAGGTAGGGAGGTCGGTTCCAACTGTAGGGAGCTCGGTCCCAAATGTAGGGACTTCGAGTCCAAATTGCATGCGCATCTTCCTGGATTCCTGCGCAGATTGCTGCGACAAGGGGGGGATCAACTGTCCCTCCCCCTTGAACGATTAGGAGGAATCGGTTGTCCCCAATTCCCCTGGTTGTGCCCATATCGAAAAGAGCCACCCGGTCGGGTGGCTCTAGTGTTGCATCTACTGGAGGCGACGATCGGAATCGAACCGATGAATGGCAGATTTGCAGTCTGCGGCCTTACCACTTGGCTACGTCGCCCTGTTTTTCAAAAAGTCGGGCCCCTTTCAGGGCCCAAGATCAAGTGGAGCGGGTGAAGGGATTTGAACCCTCGACTTCAACCTTGGCAAGGTTGCACTCTACCACTGAGTTACACCCGCTTGACTTAGAAAGTTTACCATGGCGGCACCCGGCGTCAACACTCATTTTGCAACCTGACACTGGGGGCAGATCCCGAACACGCTCAGCTCATGCCGGGTGATGCGGAATCCGGAGCTCTGTTCCATGCCCTGCAGGCTCGCCTCGATGCCGCAGGTGTCCACTTCCACCATGCGGCCGCACCGTTCGCAGGAAAGATGATGGTGGTGCCCTTCGGAGCAGCAGCGGACGAACCGCATCACCTGGTCCGGGCCGAGGATGCTCTCCACCCAGCCTTCCTGGACGAAACGCTCCAGGTTCCGGTAGACGGTGGGGATGCCGGACTGCTGCTGGGCCATGCCGCCCCAGATCTCCTCCACGGTCAGGGGCCGGTCGGAAGCCTGCAGCACCCGCAGGATCGCCTCCCGCTGGGGCGTCTGGCGCAGGCCCGCGGCCTTGAGCGAGGGGGTCTGGCGGGGATGGGCGTGGGCCTCGGGCTTGGCGGTGGGCATGAACCCAGGATGACCAAGAAACCCTTGGCCTGGCAACCCATTCTCGGGCCGGACGCCCGGGCCGCACTTCCCTGCCCGGTGCGCCGTGGTTTTCAGTCATGCTGTTCTCATGTTTCCCCAGGTCCATCCGCTCGACGACGGCACGGTGCGGGCTTCGCCGTTCCTGCCCCTGGCGTTCCGCCTGGGGGCGGCGTTCGGCCTGATGGTGCTGCAGCTGGCCCTGCCCGCCGACAGCCCCGGAGGCCTGGCCGGAGAGGGCTTCTACCTGGCCTGCCTGGCCGCGCTGTTCGCGGAAAGCGTCTGGGAGGCCCACCGCTCCACCCGCCGCGGCCTGACCCCCTTCGCCACCCCGTCCCCCGGCTGGATCCGCTTCAACCTGCTCCTGGACGCGGCCCTGATCACCCTGATCATCGCCTTCCACGGGGTGGACCAGGCCCAGCTGGCCACCATCTACATCTTCCCGGTGCTGGCCTCGGCCTTCTACCTGAACATCGCCGAGATCGTGGCCGTGGCTATCCTCTCCGCCGCCTTCCACATCACCAGCGTGCTGCTGTTCACCTCCGGGGTGCTGCCCAGCTTCGGCCGCTCCAGCGCCGCCGGCTGGCTGGACCCGGGCCACCTGGCCTTCATCCTGGGCTTCGCCACCCTGCAGATCTTCGCCGCCGCCCTGGTGGTGGTGGTCATCCGCAAGCACCTGGAGGGCCTGCGCCAGGACCTCAGCAAGTCGGAATCGGTGGTGGGCGAGCTGTCGACCCTGTACCAGCGGGTGTTCGAGTCCATGTTCTCGGGCCTGGTCACCGTGGACCTGGACGGGCGCATCACCTCGGCCAACCAGGCCGCCCAGAACATCCTGCGCCGGCCCCTGGCGCCCGGGGAGCCCATCGAGGCCCAGGGCTTCGGCGCCCTGCCCGACCTGGGCAGCCAGCTCCGGGAGGGACGCTTCGAACTGGCCATGGCCACGCCCGAGGGCGACCAGCGCATCGTGGGCGGCAACCTGGTGACCCTGCTCGGCACCGGCGGCGCGGTCTCGGGGCACCTGCTGGTGTTCCAGGACCTGACCCAGATCAAGGTGCTGGAGGAGCGCACCCGCACCAGCGAGCGGCTGGCGGGCGTGGGCGAGCTGTCCTCGGCCCTGGCCCACGAGCTGCGCAACCCCATGGCCTCGATCCTCGGCTGCGTGCAGATCCTGAAGCAGGGCGAGCAGCCCAGGCCCACCCTGGACCGGGTGCTCACCATCCTCGGCCGGGAATCCGAGCGGGTCAGCGCCCTGGTGACCGATTTCCTGGACTTCACCCGGCCCCGGCCGGCCCGGATCCAGCCCCTGCGCCTGCGCAACCTGATCGAGGACCTGCGGGCCAGCTGGGAGACCGATCAGCGCAGCGCCGGGCTGGCCCTGGCCCTGGGCACTCCCCCGGACCTGTGGGTGCTGGGCGACCCGGTGTGGGCGCACCAGATCCTGGGCAACCTCCTGAGCAACGCCCGCAAGGCCCTCAAGGGCGTCCCGGAGCCGCGCATCCGCCTGGACTACAAGCTTGGCCAGGGCACGGTGACGGTCACCGTGGCCGACTGCGGCTGCGGCATGTCCGAGGCGCGCCGGAGGATGATCTTCATCCCCTTTTCCAGCGGCTTCGCGGAAGGCACCGGCCTGGGCATGAGCCTGGTCTTCCAGTTCGTGCAGCAGATGGGCTGGGACATCCGGGTGGACAGCACCCCGGGGCGCGGGACGGCGGTGGCCCTGACCATCCCGGTCCATGCCGGGACCTTCGCCGCCCCCGCCCTGGCCCAAGATTCCCCGCCCGGGTGAGCCCCGAAAGCCTTGCGGATTGCCGGGAAAGGTGGGACATTGCCATTACTTTTTGCCTTCGGGTCGAGAGATCGGGCATTCGCCCGTCTGCACCGTCCAGCTCCAGGCCCAGCGGCATTTTCAGGATTCAACATGAATCGCAAGCTCATTCGTCCCGACCTCACCGCGATCAAGGAGAAAATAGGCCGGACGCCGGCGGCCAAGGCCCCGGCCACGGCGCCCACGGTCACCGCGGTGCCGGCCGAGGCCGCCCTGGCCGCGGGCGGCGGCGCCCCGGCCAACGGGGCCAGCGCCCCCCAGGGCACCGGCAGCCCCCGGCGCAAGATCGCCCCCCCGGAACAGACCAACGCCGAGAGTTTCTATTATTTGAAGCAGATGCAGTCCAAGACGCCCATGGTGATCGTGCTCCAGGACGACGAGAAGCTCCGGGGCGTCATCGAGTGGTACGACAAGCATTGCCTCAAGATCAACCGGATCAAGGAACCCAACGTGGTGGTGCCCAAGCACAACATCAAGTATCTCTACAAGCAGGAAGAGGAGCCCAGGATCCGCCGCAGCCGGGGCGGCAAGAAGGAGGAATCCGCCTCCCCGGACGTGGAGCTGCCGCTGTACGATTGACCGGCCGCCCCGGTTCCGCCCTTTCCCCCCAGCGTGTCCCCTCACGAGTGCCAATGCCCCGACGCCCCCGTCTAGCCATAACCCTGGGAGACCCCTGCGGGATCGGTCCCGAGCTGCTGCTCGGCTCGCTGCAGACCCTCAACCGCTGGGCCGACATCCTGGTGGTCGGCGCCCGGGCCGGGGTGGACCTCCTGGGCGCCGGCACGCCGCCCCGGGTGCAGTGGCGCTGGGGCGCCGCGGCCCGGGAAGGCCTGCCCCAGGGCCTGGCCGAGGGCATCGGCGCCAGCGGCCTCTGGACCAGCCCCCGCGCGGGCGCGCTAGGGGCCGCGGGCAGCTCCGCGGGCTACGCCACCTGGCTCGACCCCACCCCCGACATCGGCCCGGGCCAGCTCCGCCTGGGCACCGGCTCCGCCGCCTCCGGCCGCTGCGCGGTGGCGGCGGTGCGCCTGGGGGCCGAGCTGGTGCGCTCCGGCCAGGCCGACGCCCTGGTGACCCTGCCCCTGGCCAAGGCCGCCGTGCACCAGGCCGGCTTCCCCATCCCCGGGCACACCGAGTTCCTCCAGTCCCTCTGCGGCTCGCCCATCTCCCGCATGGCCTTCGTCAGCCCGAGCCTCTCGGTGGTGCTGGACACCGTGCACCAGAGCCTGCGCTCGGTGGTGGAGGGCCTGACCGCGGACCGGGTGGCCGAGACGCTGATCTTCGCGGCGGACCGCTTCATGCAGCTCACCGGCAAGTCCGGGCTGCGGGTCGCCCTCTGCGCCCTGAACCCCCACGCCGGGGAGAACGGCGCCTTCGGCCGCGAGGAGACGGTGCTGGACCAGGCGCTGCTGCGGGCCGAGGCGGCCTTCCGGGGCTTCGACGGCACCGCCGCCAGCGCCCCGTTCGCCAGCGTCCCGTCGCCGTTCGGCCTGGACCCCGCGCCCCCGGGCTGGTCCATGTTCGACCTGCCCGCGGCCCCGGCCGCCGAGGCCGCCGCCGCGGTCATGGCCGGGCCGAGGTTCTCCGGGCCCCTGCCCGCCGACACCCTGTTCCAGCGGGCCGCCCGGGGCGAGTTCGACCTGGTGGTGGCGCTCTACCATGACCAGGGCCTCATCCCGATCAAGGTGCTGGAGCCGGACCGGGCGGTGAACCTCACCCTGGGCCTGCCCTACGTGCGCACCTCCCCCGACCACGGCACGGCCTTCGACCGGGCCGGCCTCTGGACCGCGAGCCCGGCCAACTTCCTGGAAGCCGCCGCCCTGGCCGTGCGCCTGGCGGGGCGGGCCAAGGGACAGCCCTGGCACGCATCCCTTCGCCCATGACCGGATACGGGAGACGGAGTCCCAGGTGAACAGCCACGACTTCCTTTTCGCCCTGCTGCTGCCCCTCCCGCCCTGGTTCGGGTTCCTGATCTACCGCTACCGGGGCCGGGTGGGCATGAGCTACGGCTATTTCCTCGGCGGCATCCTGGCGGTGCTGGCGCTGCCCTGGCCGCAGATGGGCAAGGACCTGCCCTCGCCCCACCTGGGCGGGGCCCTGCTGGGCTTCACCCTGTTCATCGCCGCCCACCGGGACGGCGGCAAGGGGCTGCGCCGGCTCGCCTACGGCGTGGGCGGCGCCACCGTCTTCGTCTGGTTCCTGGGCGTGCAGATGGGGCTGGACATGCGCTCGGTGGTGGCCTTCTGGGCCATGGCCCTGCTGGAGGCGGGCCTCTGGCTGCTGTTCTCCGACCTGGGCTACCGGGCCACCCAGGGCCGCTGGCTGGCGGTGCGCATGCCGGTCACCGGCGGCCTGGCCTTCCTGGGCGCCACCGACATCTTCCGCAACCTGCCCCTGGGCGCCTCGCCGCTGTCCTGGGTGGCCTCGCTGCTGGCGGGGATCCTGCTCGGCCTGGTGGCCTTCCAGCAGCTGCTCTGGCTGCGCAGGCAGGGCATCTGGGTGGAGGGCCGGGGCGACGGCTTCCGGGTGGCCATGTCCGCCCTGGAAGGGGACAAGCCGCCCGAGGGCCCCACCCTCACCTACGCCATCGAGGCCCGGCAGCCCATGTTCCTGGTGAACGAGAAGGGCATGCTGCTGGAGACCAACACCGCCTTCAGCCGCCTGGTGGGCTTCCCCCGCAACCAGATCCGCGGCTTCCTGCTCCAGGACCTGTTCCAGGGGCGGGACGCCCCGGCCTGGGAGGATCTCCAGGAGAAGCTGCGGCGCGACTTCAAGGGCAGCGCCCAGGCCACCCTGGTGCGCAAGGACTCCAGCTTCCAGAACGTCCGCCTGGAGGCCGTGGCCTTCGACCGGAACCTGGCCCTGGTGTGGATCGCCGATCCCCAGCCCGGCACCCTGGCGCTGCGGGGCGAGTTGGACGCCGCGCTGCAGACCCCGGTGCTGGGGGTCCAGGAGGCCGGGCGCCTGGCGGAGAACGCCCTGGGCACCATCCTCCCGGCGGTGGAGCAGATCCTCGAGGAGACCTGGAACGCCCGGACCCGGGACGCCGCCGAACGGATCATGGTGGCCGCCCAGCGGCTGGCGCCGGCGGCCGGGCGGCGCCCGGGCGGCGCCGCCCTGCCCCGGGTCCAGGCCGCCCAGGCCATGGAGGCCCTGCTGCCGCGCCTGCAGAAGATGCTGCCCCCGGAGTTCACCGCCGCCCACCGCACCCCCCCGCTCACCCTGTTCATGGAACCCGAAGCCCTGCAGCGCATCGCCACCCAGATCCTGCTCCACGGCCGCCAGGGCCTGGCCCAGGGCACCATCACCCTGGCCATGGCCCCGGTGTTCCTGGGCAACCGCTCCTGGGCCCTGCTCACCCTGGAGCTCACCGGCCGCCCCTCCCGCTGGGAGGGCGACTTCCTGGGCCTCACCTGGCTCCAGGACACGGTGCGCGAGGCCCTGGGCATCCTGGAGATGGAGCACGACGGCCGGGGCTTCCTGTGGCCGCGGATCTTCCTGCCCTGCCAGGGCCTGGAGCCGGATCCCGCGTCCCGCTTCCTGAACGGCCGGAGCGTCTGGATCATCGACCAGGACCCGCAGGTGCGCGGGCTCCTCTGCGGCCTGGTGCGCGACGCCGGCGGCGAGGCCCTGGCCCACGCCGGGCTCCGGCCGTTCCTGGAGGGCCTGCGCCGGAACACCCTGCCGGACATCCTGGTGCTGGAGCGCACCGGCCGGCTGGAGCGGTTCCAGGCCCGGCTGCGCCGGCTGGCCGGGCCGGCGGCCGAGGCCCGGGAACCCCGGATCCTGCTCCTGGGCGACGGCCGGCCCTGGGCCGCCGGGGACGGATCCAACCGGGAGGGCGGCGCCTCCCGCGTCATACTGCTGGGCAAGCCCTTCCCGGGCCAGAACTTCCTTCAATGCCTGCTGGCGCTGCTGCATGAAGACCCGGCGCCCACGGCCAAGCCCCAGGAGTCACCATGTCCACCGTCGCCCTGATCCTCGCCGCAGGCCTTGGCAAGCGCATGCATTCGGACCTGCCCAAGGTGCTGCACCCGGTCCTGGGCGACCCGTGCCTGCTCTGGGTGCTGCGGGCGCTGCCCGCGGAGGTCTCGGCGGCGGTGCTGGTGCTGCACCACGGCCGGGAGCGGGTGGAGCAGGCCCTGGCGGCCTGGTCCGCCCAGGGCCTGCTGCCCTGCCCGGTCACCACCGTGGACCAGGGGGAGCCCCTGGGCACCGGCCACGCGGTGCAGGCCGCCGCCGGCGAACTGGACCGGCTGGGCACCGGGAAGGTGGTGCTCCTGTGCGGGGACGTGCCCCTGATCCGCGCCGCCACCGTGGCCCGCCTGGCCCTGGCCGGCCCGACCCTGCTGGCCATGGACCTGGAGGACCCCGCCGGCTACGGCCGGGTGCTGCAGCGGGCCGACGGCAGCCTGGAGGCGATCGTGGAGCACAAGGACGCGCCGGCGTCGGTGCTGGGCGTGCGGCGGGTGAACGGCGGCGCCTACGGGCTGCCCTGGGCGCCCCTGAAGCTGGCCCTGGGCCGGCTCTCCAACGGCAACGCCCAGGGGGAGTACTACCTCACCGACGCGGTCATGGACCTGGCCGGGTCGCTCCCGGTGGCGGTGGAGCTGTGCGACCCGGCCGAGCTGCTGGGCATGAACTCCCGCCGGGACCAGGCCGGGCTCCAGGCCTGCGCCCGGGACCGCATCAACGCCCACTGGATGGACCAGGGCGTCACCTTCCTGGATCCGGCCTCGGCCCTGGTGGGGCCCCGGGCTTCGCTCGGCCAGGACGCGTTGGTGGCCGCCGGGACCAGCCTGGGCGGGGCCGTGGCCATCGGCGCCGGCACCCGGGTGGGCCAGGGCTGCGTGCTCACCGACTGCAGCATCGGCAGCGGGGTGGAGCTCCGGCCGTACTGCGTCATCGACCGGTCCACGGTGGCGGACCGCTGCGTGCTGGGCCCCTTCGCCCACCTGCGCGAGGGCAGCCGCCTGGAGCCGGGAGTGCACGTGGGCAACTTCGTGGAGACCAAGAAGACCCTGCTGCGCGCCGGGGCCAAGGCCAACCACCTGAGCTACCTGGGCGACACCGAGGTGGGCGAGCGGAGCAACATCGGGGCCGGGCTGATCACCTGCAACTACGACGGCTTCCACAAGCACCGGACCGTCATCGGCAAGGACGTGTTCGTCGGCTCCGACTGCCAGCTGGTGGCGCCGGTGACCCTGGGCGACGGGTCCCTCATCGGCGCCGGCAGCACCATCACCGCCGACGTCCCCCCGGGCGCCATCGCCCTGACCCGCGCGCCGCTGGTGCTCCGGGAGGGCGCGGCGGACCGGTTGCGGCAAAAGCTCAAGGCGAAGCAGCTGGACTAGGCTACAGTAGATTCCAGGTTGCCAATTCCATAGGAATCTCATGTTTGCATCACTGGTCGAGCAGCTCGGCGCCAAAGTCCTTGAAATCATTACTGAAGCCGGTGACTTCGTCACCGTCTCGGCGCGCAGCTTCATCGCCATCTTCCGGCGCCCCTTCGACGGCAAGAACCTGCTCTACCAGCTCTCGGCGGTGGGGGTGAACTCCATCCCGGTGGTGGTGCTCACCTCCCTGGCGGTGAGCATGGTGTTCGCCGTGCAGCTGTCGTTCGGGTTCAAGCAGTTCCAGGCGGAGGGCCTGGCCGGGCAGGTGGAGGGCCTGGCGGTGGTGCGCGAGCTGGCCCCGGTGATCACCGGGCTGATGATGGCCGGGCGGGTGGGTTCGGCCATGGCGGCGGAGCTGGGCACCATGCAGGTCACCGAGCAGATCGACGCCCTGGAGTGCCTGGCCACCGACCCGGTGCACTACCTGTTCGTGCCGCGGCTGCTGGCCTCGGCGCTGATGCTGCCGCTGCTCACCGGGTTCGCCATCTTCGTGGGCTTCCTGGGCGGCTACACCCTCCTGGTGGCGGTGCAGGGCCAGAGCGCCTTCGTCTACAGCCAGGACTTCTACAAGCTGGTCACCGGCCGCGACCTGACCATCGCCCTCACCAAGGGCCTGGTGTTCGGGCTGATCATCGCCCTGGTGGGCTGCTGGCGCGGCTACCGCACCAAGGGCGGGGCCGAGGGGGTGGGCAACGCCCCCACCAGCAGCGTGGTCACCAGCAGCCTCTGGATCCTCATCGCCGATTTCTTCCTGACCAAGCTTCTCCTTGTCTGAGTCCACCGTGCCCGTCATCGATGTCGTCAACCTCTCCAAGTCCTTCGGCCGCAAAGTGGTCCTGGACGGGGTGAACCTGGCCGTGGAGGAGGGCGAGAGCCTGGTGGTCCTGGGCGGCAGCGGCAGCGGCAAGACCGTGCTGCTCAGGTGCATCCTGGGCCTGTTCCGGCCCGAGACCGGCCACGTGGACATCAACGGCCAGACCATCCAGGACCTGACCCGGGAACAGCTGTTCGAGGCCCGCAAGAGCATCGGCATGTGCTTCCAGATGGCCGCCCTGTTCGATTCCATGTCGGTGGAGGAGAACGTGGGCTTCGCGCTCATGCGCCACACCACCATGACCGTGGCCGAACGGGCCGCCCGGGTGGACGAGTGCCTGAACATGGTCGGCCTCAAGGGCACCCAGAAGCTGCGCCCCGCGGAGCTGTCCGGCGGCATGAAGCGCCGGGTGGGCTTCGCCCGGGCCATCGCCCTCAAGCCCCGGATCCTGCTGTTCGACGAGCCCACCACCGGGCTGGATCCGGTGATGACCGACGTCATCGGCCGGATCATCCTCGGCCTGAAGCAGGAGCTGGGCGTCACCAGCATCACCATCACCCACGACCTCAAGAGCGCCTTCGAGATCGCCGACCGGATCGCCATGCTGTTCCGGGGCAAGTGTCTGGCGGTCCAGCCGCCCGATGAATTCAAGGTCAATCCCCACCCCGTCATCCAGCAGTTCCTGCGCGGCGACGCCGAGGGCCCGTTCCTCCAGGACCCCCCGCCGCCGGTGACCCGGCCGCGGCACCCGTCCCCCTCCTCTCCTCCCGGAACCGACCATGAAACTTGAGACCAAAGTAGGCGCCTTCTTCATCCTCGCCGTGGGCATCGTCGGCTTCCTGATCCTGAAAATGGAAAAGCTCGACCTGTTCAGCAGCAAGTCCGAGAACCAGCTGGTCACCGAGTTCGACCAGGTGGCCGGGCTGAACCTGCAGAGCGCGATCCGGGTGGCCGGAGTGAAGGTCGGGGCGGTGTCCGCCATCGACCTGGACGGCCCCCGGGCCAAGGTCACCCTGGCCCTGCCCAAGGCGTTCCAGGTCTACAAGGACGCCAACGCCTCCCTGAGCTCCATCGGCATCCTGGGCGAAAAGTACATCCAGCTGGACCCCGGCCACCCCGAAGCCGGCGTCCTGCCCCAGGACTCGGTCATCCCCGGCAAGGCCAGCATGGGCCTGGACAACCTCATGGAGACCATGGGCGGGATCAGCAAGGACGTGAAGAGCGTCACCGGGGCCCTGAACGATTCCATCGGCGGCGAAGCGGGCCGGCAGAAGCTGGACGAGATCGTGGACAACATCCGCCAGCTCACCGGCGAGTTCCGGGCCATGGCCCAGGAGAACCACGGGGCGATCAACAGCACCATGGCCAACGTGCAGCAGATGAGCTCCGAGCTCAAGGACAAGCTGCCGCGCATCACCCAGCAGTTCGAGGAGCTGGGCCGCAACCTCAACGAGATGGTGAAGGAGGGCAACCCGCAGGTGCAGGGCGTGCTCCAGGATGTGCGCAAGCTCACCGCCAGCCTCCAGGACACCGCCAACAACGTCAGCTCCATCACCGACAAGATGAACAAGGGCGAAGGCACCATCGGCAAGCTGCTCAACGACGAGACCACCGTGAACAAGATCAACACCGCCGTGGACAGCGTCAACGACATGCTGGGCGGGTTCAAGTCCATGGACCTGAACCTGGACATGGGCGCCGCCCAGTGGACCGGCCGCAGCGGCTCCATGGCCGGCCTGGGCATCGACTTCGTGCCCAGCCACGACCACTGGTATTCCCTGGGCTTCAACAACACCCCCGACGGCAAGATCAACGTCTCCAGCTGGAACAGCACCAGCACCACCCCCGGCCAGCCGCCCGTCACCACCACCTCCACCACGGTCACCACCGACCAGAGCTTCACCCTCTCCGCCCTGTTCGCCAAGCGGCTGGCCGAGCACTACGTGCTCACCGGCGGCATCATCGAAGGCAAGGGCGGGGTCGGCGCCGAGTACCGGGCCATGGACGACCGGTTCCGCCTGGGGGCCATGGGCTACGACTTCACCAAGGAAAGCTACAAGCCCAACCCGCGCTACCGGGTCACCGGCAGCTACCAGTTCTACAAGGGGATGTACGGCCAGGCCGGATGGCAGGACCTGGCCAATCCCCAGCTCCGGACCTTCTTCCTGGGCGGCGGCCTGCGCTGGACCGACGACGACCTGAAGAAGCTGGTGGGCCTGGCCTCCGTCGGCAAGTAACCGGCGCTATGCTACCTTGGGACGTTTCCCAGCCCATGCCGGACCCATGACCCAGCCCATCCCCCTGCCCCCCGAGAACTGCCGGCTGTTCCTGCTGGCGCGGCGCGGCCTGCCCCTGCTGGCCGCCGCGCTGCTGCTGCTCCTGGCCGCGGCGGAGCCGGCGGGCCGGGGCTGGTACCTGCTGGGGGCCGTGGCCCTGCTGGCCGAGGTCTGGCCCACCTTCAAGCGCGGCAAGGCCTTCCTGGATTCCCGGGTGCACATCCAGCGCTGGGACAGCCGCTGGGCCCGGGCGCTGCGGCCCCTGGCCCGGGCCTGCGCGGCCGAGGAGGCCTGGATCCTGTCCTACTGCGCCTGGAACAACCGGCGGGTGCGCCAGAGCTTCCAGCGGCGCAAGGCCAGGCGGGCCCTGGTGCTGCTGCCCCACTGCATCCAGATGGCCCGGTGCAAGGCCGACGTGCTGCAGGACCTGGGCAAGTGCTACGAGTGCGGCCTGTGCAGCGTGGGCGAGCTGCTGCCGCTGCAGCTCAGCCGCGGCTGGGACAGCCGCATCACCAACCGGAGCCACAAGGCCTACCGGGAGGCCAGGGAGTACCGGCCGGACCTCCTGGTGGCGGTGAGCTGCGCCGACCGCCTGCTCAAGGGGCTCACCAAGCTGCCCGAAGTGCCCTCCTACGTCATCCCCCTGGAGCTGCCCCACGGCATGTGCGTGGACACCGGCTTCAGCGTCCCCCATCTGCTGGCCGCCATGGACGGCCTGGTGGAGCCCAGGAGCCGGGCCGAGGCCGGCGACGCCGGCGATGCCCCGGACGGCGACCGCATCGTGCCCCTGAACCGGGAAGGGATCGCCTAGTGGCCTCGGGACAGATGACCCTGCGCAGGGCCTGCGAGCGGGTGACCGGGCCCGAACTGCTGGCCTACCTCCTGCACCTGCGCCCCATGGAGTGGCCGATCATGACCGCCCACTTCCTCCTGGGCACCCTGCTGGCGGTGGGGCTGGGCCTGCCCGCCCGGGCCACCCTGCTGGGCTGGGCGGTGTTCGTGGTCCTGCTCAACGGCGGCACCCTGGCCATCAACAGCGCCTTCGACCAGGACGAAGGGGACATCGGCTACCTGAAGCAGCCGCCGAAGCCGCCCCGCTACCTGCTGCACGTCTCGTCCCTGATGCTGCTGGCGTCCCTGGGCCTGGGCTTCCTGCTGCCGCCGCTGTTCGCCTGGAGCAATGCCGCCTGCGTGGCCATGGCGGTGCTCTACTCGGTGCCGCCGGCGCGGCTCAAGGCCCGGGCCGGCTGGGACCTGGTGATCAACTGCCTGGGCTTCGGGCTGCTCACGCCCCTGGCCGGCTGGGGCCTCACCGGCCGGCCCCTGCCGCCGGGCATGCTGGCCGTGGCCGTGGGCTTCGCCTTCCTGTTCGGCGCGCTGTACCCGCCCACCCAGATCTACCAGATCGCCGAGGACCGGGCCCGGGGCGACCGCACCCTGGTCATCGTCCTGGGCGAAGGGCCCAGCCTCGCCTTCGCCACCGGCCTGGCCCTGGCGGCCCACCTGTGGTTCGCCTGGGGCGCCCTGCGCCTGGGCCGCAGTCCGCTGCCGCTGCTGATCTCCCTGGCGGCCTGGCTGTGGGTCCTGGTGCCCTGGCTGGCCCGCTGGCGCCGGTGGACCCCCCGGCAGCACCAGAACGGCATGTACCGCGGCCTGGCGGCCTGGGCCGTCACCGACCTGAGCCTGCTGGCCCTGCTCTGGCCTCGGTGATCCCGTGCTGACGCCCCGCATCGCGCCGCCCTTCCCGCTGGAGTGGGGCTTCACCACCCGGCAGGATCCCGAGGCCGCGCACCCGCCCGAGCGCCTGGTGCAGGTGCACGGCGACCGGGTGGTGGAGGCTTCGGACACCCTGCAGCAGGCCGACGGCCTCTGGACCCGCACCCCGGGCCTGGCCATCGGGGTCAAGGTGGCCGATTGCGTGCCGGTGCTCCTGGCCGGGCTGGCGGGGGGCCGGCCCTGGGCCGCCGCCCTGCACGCCGGCTGGCGCGGCGCCGTGGCCGGCATCCTGCGCCGGGGCGTCGCGGTGTTCACCGGGCAGGGCGGGCGCCCGGAGGACCTGGCCTGGGCCCTGGGCCCGGCCATCCTGAAGTGCCATTTCGAGGTGGGGGAGGAGGTCCTGGCCGCCGCCCGGCGGGACCCCGCCTGGCGGGAGGACCTCGCCGAGCCGGGGCCCCGGGGCCGGCCGCACCTGGACCTGCACGGGCTGCTCCGGGCCCAGGCCCTGGACCTGGGCCTGGACCCGGCCCGGGACGGATCGGTCGCCCTGTGCACCTTCTGCACGCCGGACCTGCTGGACTCCTACCGCCGCGGCGACCGCAGCACGCGCCAGTGGGGCTGGATCAGGATCGGGCCACCCCCAGCCCCATGACCTTCAGCGCCGTGGCGAAGGGCACCGGCTGGTTGAAGGCGCACTTGAGCTTGGTGGCCACCAGCTGCCCCTGCCCGTCCAGGGACACCCCGATCAGGTCGATGCGTTCGCTGGTGATGCGCCGGAGCTCCCGGTAGGTCTCCAGGTTGGCCACGAAGAAGGTGGGCTCCAGGTAGAAGCCGGCCTGGGTGATGGCCTCCCGGTGCGCCAGCAGCTGCTGGTGCAGCGGATTGGCGTCCTGGAGGAACTTCCGGCTCGCCTTCAGCACATCCCGGCCGGTCTGGAGCAGGATCTCCGCCAGCAGCTCCGGCTCGAAGGAGGAGCAGGCGACCAGCTGCTTGAAGCCGCTTTCCAGGACCAGCTCCGGCTTCTTCCGGGACAGCTCCAGGACGATGCCGCTGTGGGTGGCGCCGCAGAGGCCGTGGTTCAGGAACGCCCGCGCCTGGACGACGGCTTCCAGATCCGGGTGGGTGAGCAGCAGCCTGCCGCTGCCGTCGGGGTGCGCCGCCAGGGCGAAGCCGTGGGGCGCCAGCCGCCCGTTCAGATCCGCCGCCATTTCCGCAAGGCTCTGGGTGAAGGCCATCAGGACACCTCTTCGGATCCTTGGATGCACGGGCCGCATGGGCTGTTTTGCCTGCATGATCCACCCTTGCCCGACGGCGTCAATCCTCAAATGCGCCAGCGCGCCTCTTCCCTAGCCGATGCCGATGCAGAGGTACTTCACCTCAAGGTAGTCCTCGATGCCGTATCTGCCGCCCTCCCGGCCCAGCCCCGACTCCTTCATCCCGCCGAACGGCGCCTGGGCGGCGGAGATGAGCCCGGTGTTGATGCCGACGATGCCGTATTCCAGCGCCTCGGCCACCCGCCAGGTCCGGGCCAGGTCCCGGGTGTAGCAGTAGGAGGCCAGCCCGAACGGGGTGTCGTTGGCCAGATGGATCGCCTCGGCCTCGGTGCGGAAGCGGAACAGCGGCGCCAGCGGGCCGAAGGTCTCCTCCCGGCTCACCGCCATGCCGGGATGGGCGTCGGCGATGATGGTCGGCTGGAAGAAGGTGCCGCCCAGGGCATGGCGCCGTCCGCCCAGGAGCACCCGGCCGCCCTTGGCCAAGGCGTCGGCGATGTGCTCCTCCACCTTGAGCACTGCGTCCAGGTCGATGAGCGGCCCCTGCTCCACCCCGGCCTGGAGCCCGTCACCCACCTGGAGCCGCGCCACCGCCGCCACCAGGCGCTCGGCGAAGGCGTCGTAGACCGTGTCCTGGACCAGGAAGCGGTTGGTGCAGACGCAGGTCTGGCCGGTGTTCCGGAACTTGGACGCGACCGCGCCGCGCACCGCGGCGTCCAGGTCGGCGTCCTCGAACACGATGAAGGGGGCGTTGCCGCCCAGCTCCATGGACGCCTTCTTCACCGTGGCGGCGCACTGCTCCAGGAGCTGCTTGCCGATCCCGGTGGACCCGGTGAAGGTGAGCTTGCGCACGGCGGGGTTGCCGGTGAGCTCCCGGCCGATGGCCGAGGCGGAGCCGGTCACCACGTTCAGCACCCCGGCGGGCAGCCCCGCCCGCTCCCCCAGCGCCGCCAGGGCCAGGGCCGAGAACGGCGTGGCGGAGGCCGGCTTGAGCACCAGGGTGCACCCGGCGGCCAGGGCCGGGCCGGCCTTGCGGGTGACCATGGCGGCGGGGAAGTTCCAGGGGGTGATGGCCGCCACCACGCCGATGGGCTCCTTGAGCACCAGGATCCGCTTGTCCTCGGCGAAGCCGGGCACGGTGTCGCCGTAGACCCGCCGGGCCTCCTCGGCGAACCACTCGATGAAGGAGGCCGCGTACTGCACCTCGCCCCGGGCCTCGGCCAGGGGCTTGCCCTGTTCCGCGGTCATGAGCACGGCCAGGTCCTCCTGGCTGGCCAGGATGAGGTCGAACCAGCGCCGCAGGACCCCGGCCCGCTCCTGGGCCGTCTTCCGCCGCCAGGCCGGCAGCGCCGCCGCGGCCGCGGCGATGGCCCGGCCGGTCTCGGCGCCGCCCATCCTGGGCACCGTGCCCAGGACGGTGCCGTCGGCGGGGTTGGTCACCGGCAGGGTGGCGCCGTCGTCGGCCTCCGTCCACCGGCCGTCGATGAAGCAGTGCTGGCGCAGCAGAGAAGGGTCTTGGAGTGCAAGCATGGCGGTCCTCGGGCAAGATCTGACGACCCGCGTCAGCCGTCCCAGCATATGATGAAATTTCCCTGGAGACGATCATTGACCGCAACCCTGAGCATGCCGGTGTCCGCGCGGTGGCGCGGCCTGACCTATGTCACCGCCGCGGCCCTGCTCTGGAGCACCGGCGGGCTGTTCATCAAGGACCTGGCCCTGGGCCCGTTCCAGATCAGCTGCTTCCGCTCCCTGGTGGCCGCCCTGGCCATCGTCGCGGCCCAGCGGCTGCGCCGCCAGCCCCTGGCCCTGGTGCCGGACCGGCTGTCCCTGGGCTGCTGCGTGAGCTACGCGGCCACGCTCATCCTGTTCGTCACCGCCACCAAGCTCACCACCGCCGCCAATGCCATCTTCCTGCAGTACACCGCGCCGGTGTTCCTGCTGTTCCTGGAGCCCTGGACCTTCCGCCGGCCCTTCCACCGGCAGGACCTGTGGGCCGTGGCCGCCTGCCTGGGGGGGATGGGCCTGTTCTTCGCCGGGCACCTGGGCCGGGGCGGAGCCCTGGGCAACCTGCTGGGGCTGGCCTCGGGGCTCAGCCTGGCCTCCTTCACCCTGCAGCTGAAGTGGCAGCGGGTCAAACGGCCCGGCCAGAGCCCGTACGGCATCGTGGTGTGCGGCAACCTCCTGGTGGCCGCGGTCTGCCTGCCCATGGCCCTGCCCGGCCTGCGCCTCACCCTGGCGCAGGGCCTCGCCCTGCTCTGCCTGGGGATCTTCCAGCTGGGGCTCAGCTACATGCTGTTCACCGCCGGGATCAAGTACCTCTCGGCCACCGCCGCCATGATCACCTGCATGCTGGAGGCGGTGTTCAACCCGGTGTGGGTGTTCCTGGGCACCGGCGAACGGCCTTCCGGCTACGCCCTGGCGGGAGGCGCCGTGATCCTGGGGGTGATCGCCTGGTACAACCTGAAAAAGGCCGCCGTGCCTGAACCTGTGGATTGACAATCGGTCCTTTTTCAACAACCATCCCAATGAGACACATGATCCATTCCAGGCTGGGTATTGCCGTCGACGCGTTTCCGGTGGTCTTGACGGCAATCTTCGGACACAGGCGCAGCAAGTCTGAGGAGAATCCATGAACCGCATGCTTCCCACGGTATGTGCGCTGGTCATCACAGTCGGGATGAATGCCCAGGGCGCGCCCCTGGAGGACCAGGCCAAGTTCGTCAAGGCGATCCTCGCCTCCACCGGGCAGTTCGGGTTCGCCTGCGCGGACCCGGGGCTCAAGGCCAAGCTGGAGGCCCTGGGCGTGTCCGTGGGACCCGGCTTCAAGCTGGCCTGGGGCGCCTCCGAAGCCGAAGTGCGGGCGCTGAAGGCCCAGGGCCGGTTCGTCATCTGCCCCGAGCAGGCCTGGCTGCAGTCCGGCGCCTGCCTGGCCCTGGTGGAGGAGGGCGGCAGGCCCCAGCTCTACGTGGATCCCGCCAACGTCAAGGCCAGCGGCATGGCCCTGCCCGAGGCCATCGCCCGGATCGTCAAGAAGGGATAGTGTCCCTGAAGCGCCCGTCCATCCCGGGCTGACCGTAGAGCGCCTCCAGCTGGAACGAACCCAGGAGGTGGCTGCCCAGCCGCTTGCGCCGGGCCACCCGGCCGAACGGGACGAACCCGGCCTTCTCCGCCAGCCGGATGGAGGGCAGGTTGTCCAGGCGGGCCATGTACCAGAGGGTCCGGCCGGGATCCTGCAGCCGGCGCAGCGCCTCGCCCAGGGCCAGCAGCCCCAGGCCCCGGCCGCGGAACTCCGGGGCGGTCCAGAGGCCTGCCGCCTGGAGATCCGGGGCGGACATGAACGGGAACCGGAAATGGGCCGGGAGCAGGCAGGTGCGGTGCACCAGCGCGCCGTCCCGGAACAGCAGCAGCAGCGCGTAGTCGCGCCCGGCGAAGACCCGGGCGAAATGGAACAGGCTCCAGGCCAGGAACGGGAAGCCCAGGAGGCGGGGGTGGACCGGACCGCCCAGGCTGGGCCGCCAGAATTCCAGCCGCAGATCGGCCGGCAGGGCCGGGACCCCGTCCAGGGGCGTCATGGCGCGCCGGTACATGTGATAGAGCATGGCGGATCCTTCGCAAGACGGTTTGCTGCCTTAAAATATCCGCATCACTCGGGTTCCGCCGCTGTTTTCTCCACCATCCGGTTCCGTGCCGGTGCGGGACCGCCGGGGGCGCTATGCCCTGGCCTGGGTCTGGGGCCGGCCGGACCCGCTGAACCTGGGCCCCGTCGTCAACGTGCTGCAGAGCGACCTGGGCGCGGAGAACCAACGTTTGCGTCCGGACGACCGCCGAATTCCCTTGCGTTCGGGATCCAGAACCACTAACGTCAGACCGATAAATTAGAAATTATTGGTGTCCAATGCAAATCAAGCGGGGGCTGTCAGCGCTCATGCTCCTGTTCCTGGGTTGGCCCGCCGGCGCCCAGGAACAGCCGGAAAGCCGGTTCAGGTTCGGCGGCTTCGGCACCCTGGGCCTGGCCTGGAACAGCACCGATCAGGCGGCGTTCATAAGGGACGTGTCCCAGCCCAGGGGTGCCACCCGCACCCCGGACGGCCGGGTGGACAGCCGCCTGGGCCTCCAGGGGGACGCGCAGCTCACCGGCACCCTCCAGGCGACCCTGCAGGTGGTGAGCAAATACCGCTACGACGCCACCTACACCCCCGACATCACCTGGGCCTTCCTGGGCTGGTCCCCGCAGCCGGAATACCGGTTCCGCTTCGGCCGGCTGGGGGTGGAGTCCTTCATGAACTCCGATTCCCGGGACGTGGGCTACACCTACCTCCTGGTGCGGCCGCCCATGGAAGTCTTCGGGGTGGTCCCGGTGACGCGGCTGGACGGGCTGGACGGGACCGGGACCTTCGCCGCGGGCGCCGACAGCACGCTGCGGTTCAAGGCCTTCTTCGGGCAGGCCTCGGAGAAGATGCCCTTGGCGGCGGCGGGCACCGCCACGGTGCTGGACCTGGCCGGGGACCGGGTGCAGGGCCTCATCGCCGAGCTGCAGACCGGGAGCTGGCGGGCCCGGCTCGGCTACGCGGGGCTGCAGATCCGCACCGGCTTCCCGGCGGCGGTCACCAACCTCCAGAACGGACTGGAGACCTTCGCCCGGCTATCGGGGAATCCGCAGCTGGTCCAGACCGCGGACGCCCTGGATTTCACCGGGGGGACCCTGGGCTCGTACACCGCCGGGCTCGCCTGGGACGACAACCCGGTCCAGGGCCAGGCCATGCTCGCCTGCTTCCGCTCCGACCGGGACATGCTGCCCAGGGGCTGGGCCGGCTATGTATCCGCGGGCTACCGGCTGGGCAAGGTGGTGCCGTACGGCCTCTGGTCCCGGGTCGCCAGCGAGTCCCGGCCGGGCCTGTACCTCCAGGGCCTGCCGCCGGCGGTCGCGGCGCAGATCCGGACCCTGGTGGATACCTTCGCCAGCAGCCAATCCACGGCGGCGGCCGGATTCCGCTGGGACTTCCTGGCCCAGGCCGACTGCAAGGTCCAGGTGGAGCGGGTGCAGGGCAGCCTGCCCACCCGCCTCTGGGCCCAGCCGCAGCCCGGCTGGGACGGCCGGGCGACGGTGGTCTCCGCCGTCCTGGACTTCGTGTTCTGAGGGGAGGGCGCCCATGGCCTGGAACCCCTCCCGCACCTTCCCCAGCCTCCTGCTGGCGGCCTGGGCTCCGTTCCTGGCGGCGGAATCCCGGCTGGTCATCATCGCCAACCCCGACACCAGCCTGACCCAGCTCACCCAGGACGAGGCCAGGAACGTCTTCCTGGGCCGGCAGAAGCGCCTGCCCTCGGGGCTGCCGGCCCAGCCGGTGGAGCAGGGCGCGCCCACGGAGGTGCGCGAGCGCTTCTACCGCCTGCTCGCCCACAAGGATCTGGCCGAGATCAACGCCTACTGGGCCCGCCTGTATTTCACCGGCCAGGCCCATCCCCCCAGGCAGGAGCGGGACGCCGAGGAGGTGATCCGGACGGTGGCCGCCAACAAGGGCGCCATCGGCCTGGTGGAATGGGACAAGGCCGACCGCCGGGTGAAGGTGGTGCTGGTGCTGGACGTCCAGTAGCGCGGAGCGCCGGTCTGAATGAATTTGACATCCGGGCCCCGCACCTGCTCCACTGTTTCTATGCATAGAAACAGTCTTGACCGCCTGGCCGAACTGGCCGAGCTGATCCACCAGGCCCCGGACGCGGGTCTGGTGGAGGGTTTCCTGCGGGAGATCCTCACCCCGTCGGAAGTCGAAGGCATCAGCTTGCGCTGGGAACTGGTGAAACGCCTGGACCAGGGCCAGAGCCAGCGCGCCATCGCCGCGGAGCTGGGCCTCAGCCTGTGCAAGATCACCCGGGGCTCCCGGATCCTGAAACGCCCCGATTCCGCCCTGCGCGCCGTCCTGGAAGCCCAGGCCCAGCGCAGCTGACCCACCCCGCCACCCCGCCACCCCCAACCTTCCAGAGGAGCGCCCATGTCCACCCGAACCATCCTGGCCGACCAGGACATCCCCCGCCAGTGGTACAACCTCGCCGCGGACCTGCCCCGCGCCCCCTTCCCGCCCCTGGGGCCCGACGGCAACCCGGTGCGACCCGAGGCGCTGGCGGCGGTGTTCCCCATGAACCTCATCGAGCAGGAAATGAGCCAGGAGCGCTGGATCCCCATTCCGGACGAGGTGCTGGAGATCATGCTGCGCTACCGCCCCACGCCGCTGCACCGGGCCCGGGCCCTGGAAGCGGCCCTGGGCACCCCGGCCAGGATCTACTTCAAGAACGAGAGCGTGAGCCCCACCGGCAGCCACAAGGTGAACACCGCCGTGGCCCAGGCGTACTACAACAAGGCCGCGGGCGTCCAGCGGGTCACCTCCGAGACCGGCGCGGGCCAGTGGGGCAGTTCCATCGCTTTCGCCTGCAGCCAGTTCGGCCTCGAGTGCAAAGTCTACATGGTCAAGGTGAGCTACCAGCAGAAGCCCTTCCGCAAGATCATGATGAACACCTTCGGCGCCGACTGCGTGGCCAGCCCCAGCAGCGAGACCCATGCGGGCCGGGCCGTCCTCGCCGCGGATCCCGGGTGCGACGGTTCCCTGGGCATCGCCATCAGCGAAGCGGTGGAGGCCGCCGTGAGCGACCCCTCGGGCCGGACCCGCTACACCCTGGGCAGCGTGCTGAACCACGTCCTGCTGCACCAGACCATCATCGGCCTGGAGGCCAAGCAGCAGCTCGCCGCCGCGGGCGAACGCAAGGTGCACCAGGTCATCGCCTGCGTCGGCGGCGGCAGCAACTTCGCCGGCATCGCCTTCCCCTTCGTCCAGGACAAGATCCACGGGGCCGACATCGATATCATCGCCGTGGAACCCGCCTCCTGCCCCACCCTGACCCGCGGGCCCTATGTCTACGACCATGGCGACGTGGCCCGGATGACGCCGCTGCTGGCCATGCACAGCCTGGGCCACACCTTCATGCCGGACAGCATCCATGCCGGCGGCCTGCGCTACCACGGCATGGCGCCCCTGGTCAGCCGGACGGTGATGGAGGGCCTGACCCGGGCCGTGGCCCTGCAGCAGCTGGAGTGCTTCGAGGCCGCCGTGCTGTTCGCCCGCACCGAAGGCATCATCCCGGCTCCCGAATCCAGCCATGCCATCGCCCAGGTGGTCCGGGAAGCCAGGGAGGCCAAGGAAGCGGGAGAGGAGCGGGTGATCCTGTTCAACCTCAGCGGCCACGGGCTCATGGACCTGAACGGCTACAGCGCCTTCATGGAGGGCAAGCTGGCCAACCACGAACTCTCCCAGGCCGACCTGGCCCGGGGCCTCGCCTGCCTCGAGGGGCTGCCCCTGCCCCTAGAACCATCATCCGCGCCCCCAGAAATGGGGGGTTGAATTCGGGCTTCAATTAATTATTATTGACCTTACCGCTGGTCCGGTGCCATAGGTGGGGGTGTACGTTGGACCCGAGCTATTTCACAGACGCAGATTATATAGATTATTTCTACGATGGCATGAGCCCCTGGTTCATGGACTACCTGGCCGCCGTCCACGGCTTCCCCCGGCCCGACCTGGCCGCCGGGTTCAGCTACTGCGAGCTGGGCTGCGGCACCGGGCTGAGCCTGATCATCCACGCGGCGGCCAACCCCGGCGGGCATTTCTACGGGGTCGACCTCAACCACGACCACATCCAGCGCGCCACCCAGACCGCCGCCGCCGGGAAGGTGGGCAACGTCACCTTCCTGGAGGAGGACTTCACCCACCTGCTGGAGCGGGACCTGCCCAAGTTCGACGTGATCGCCCTGCACGGGGTCTATTCCTGGGTCAGCCCGGCCATCCGCCGGGAGATCCTCTCCTTCATCGGCCACCGGCTCCAGCCCTGGGGCAAGGTCTACATCAGCTACAACGCCCTGCCCGGCTGGGCCCAGCAGGCTCCCATCCGGCACCTCCTGGCCGAGCACGTGGACGGCATGCCCGGCACCACCCTGGAGAAGGTGGCCAAGGGCCTGGACCACCTGCGCATGCTCCGGGACGCCGGCGCCCCCTCGGTCCACGCCTCGCCCCAGATCAAGGCCCTGGTGGACCACATCCTCACCGCGGATCCGCGCTACGTGGCGCACGAGTACTTCACCGCCTACTGGGAGCCCTTCACTTTCAAGCAGGTGTCCGGGGACATGGGCCGGCTGGGCCTGAACTTCCTGGGCTGCCTGCCCATCGCCATGAACTACGGCGGCTTCTGCCTGCCCCAGGGGGTCAAGGGCTTCTTCGACGGGCTGCGCACCCGGGAGGCCTTCGAGACCGAGAAGGACAAGGTCCTGAACACCGTGTTCCGCCGGGACGTGTTCTGCCTGGGCAAGCACCAGCCGCCCAACGGCAACGGCGAGCGGATGCAGGGAGTGACCCTGGGCTCGTTCCGGACCCGCGCCGACTTCACCTTCAAGTTCGAGGTCAAGGGCAACGCCATCAACCTGGACGGGGCGATCTTCCCGCTGCTGGCCGACCTCCTGGCGGACAACGCCATGCCGGTGCAGGAGCTCATGGGCCACCGGTCCCTGGCCGCCTACAGCCCGGACGAGATCCGGGAAGGGCTGGAATGCCTGGTCGCCTCGGGCCAGGTGCTGCCCTACGCGCCCGGCCCGGTGCCGCCCCCGGACGGGCTGTCGCCGCTGAACCGGCACCTGCTGGAGCGGGACCTGGCCGAGTCCCAGACCGTGGCCCTGGCCTGCCCCGCGGCCGGCACCGGGGTGACCCTGGCCCAGGTGGACGCCCTGGTGCTCTACGGCATCCACGAGGCCGGCCTGGACGGCGCCTCCGCCTGGATCCAGGACTGGGGCAGGACCCACCAGCTCCAGCTCAGCGCCGACGAACGCCAGGCCACCCTGGACCAGCAGCTGCGGGAGCGCACCCGGCATCTGCCCATGGCGCAGCTGGGGGTCATGGTAAACGGTTAGAATGGGTGGCCGCCGGGGCATGGCCGCCCCCGGGAAGGAGCCGCCCATGACCGCCTCCACCTATGTCTACATCACCTACATCCGCGCCACGCCCCAGCGGCTGTGGTCCGTGCTCACCGGTCCGGCGCTGAGGCCCTGCTGGTTCGGCATGGGCCTCGAGACCGACTGGCAGGCGGGTTCGCCCTGGCGGCTGCTGTTCCTCGACGGACGGGTGGCCGATACCGGCCAGGTGCTGGCGTGCGAACCGCCCCGGCGCCTCGAGCTCACCTGGCGCAACGAGTTCAAGCCGGAGCTGCGGGCGGAGGGGTTCGCCCGCTGCACCCTGGAGCTGGAGCCGGTGGGCGGCGCGGTCAAGCTGACCGTCACCCATGTCATGGATCACCCGGAGTCCAGGTTCATCGAGGCGGTGGCCGACGGCTGGCCGAAGATCCTGTCCAACCTGAAGTCCCTCCTTGAAACCGGGGCCGTGGTTCTGCCCTGACGAGGACGCTGCCGCTGATGCTGTTCCCGGACCCGGGAACCGGTGAGGCTACGCGTTCTTCAGCACCACCGTGAACGTGCTGCCCTCCCCCGGCGTGCTGTGCACCTGCACCGTGCCCCCGTACAGGGCCGCCAGCCGGCGCAGGATGGACAGCCCCAGGCCCGAGCCCAGGATGTTGCGGGTCTTCTCGTTCCTGATCCGGCTGAACTCCCCGAACAGCTTGCCCATCTCCTCGGCGCTCATGCCGATGCCGGTGTCGCGCACGGTGATCACCACCCCGTCCGGCTCCGCCGCCGCCGCCACCGTCACCAGGCCGCCCTCGCGGTTGTACTTGATAGCGTTGGACACCAGGTTGTTGAACACGATCTCCAGCTCCCCCGGGTCGGCGGTGAACGGCACCGGCGCCGGCGCATCCAGCACCACGCTCACCCGCTTCCCGGCCGCCAGGGCCTGGTGGGTCTCCAGGGCCTGGGCCGCGATGGCGGCCACGTCCACCGGCTGCAGGTGGCGCAGCTTCTGGCCCGACTCGATGCGGGTCAGGTCCAGCAGGTCCAGGATCAGCTTGCGCATGCCGTCCAGGCGCAGCATGGACCGCTCCACCAGGTGGTCGTAGTCCTCCAGCCGCGCCCCCAGGCTCCGGTCCTGGAGGATCCGCAGGTTCCCCTCCACCGCCGCCAGGGGCGACTTGAGCTCGTGGGCCAGCACTGACAGGAACTCGAAGCGGATCTGCCGCCGCTCCGCGGCCAGCTTCCGGGCCGCCCGCTGGGCCATGTGGTGCTTGCCGGCCTTGTACACCGCCGCCTTCAGCTCGTCGGGGTTGAAGGGCTTGGCCAGGAAGTCGAAGGCCCCGATCTTGGTGGCCTGCACCGCGGTCTCCAGGCTGGCGTAGGCGGTGATCATCACCACCAGGGTCTCGGACTTCCGCTCATCCAGCGCCTGCAGCACCTCCAGCCCGGACAGGCCGGGCAGCTTGTAGTCCAGCAGCAGCAGGTCGGCCGGGTCCTGGAGCATGAGCTCCAGCGCCGCCTCGCCGGTCTCGGCGGTGCTGATGCGGAACGCCACTTCCGCCTCGATGTCCTCGAACCAGATGGCGTAGTGGCGCAGCGCCCGCTCCACCGACAGGCGCATGCCCAGTTCGTCGTCCACCACCAGCAGATGCAGGGTCTCCTTCATGGCCGCTCAGCCTCCCATCCGTTTCGCCTCCCGGGGCAGCTTCAGCCGGAACGTCGTCCCGGTGGGGCCGGCCGCGGGGTCGGGGTTCGATTCCACGGTGATCTCGCCCCGGTGCAGCTTGACGATGCCGTACACCACCGGCAGCCCGAGCCCGGTCCCCTTGCCCATCAGCTTGGTGGTGAAGAACGGCTCGAACAGCTTGTTCAGGTTCTCCTTGGGGATCCCGCTGCCGGTGTCGGTCACCTCCACCGTGAGCCACAGGGCGTCGGCCCGGGACACGATACGCAGGGTGCCGCCCCCGGGCATGGCGTCGAAGGCGTTGCCCGCCAGGTTCACGAACACCTGGATCATCTGGTCCCGGTCCAGCTCCAGGTTCGGGCTGCCCTCCAGGTGCTCGGTCGCCACCGTGATGCCTTCGGGCGTGGCCAGGTTGGCCAGGGAGGTGCGCACCACCTCCCGGATGTCCGCGGGCTGGAACGCCACCTTGTTCTGCCTGGAAAAGTCCAGCAGCCCGCTGACGATGCGCTTGCAGCGGTTGGCCTGCTCCACGATCATCTCCAGGTCCGGCCGCAGCGCCGACCCGCTGGCGCACTCCTCCAGCAGCAGGTGGGCGTACATCAGCACCACCCCCAGCGGGTTGTTGATCTCGTGGGCGACCCCCGCCGCCAGCTGGCCCATGCTGGCCAGCCGCTCGGAGTGCATCAGGGTCTCCTGGGTGCTGGCCAGCTGCTCGTTGGCGTGGGTGAGCTTCTTGATGGTGCTCAGGTTGGTGTCGATGACGAAGGGCAGGCACATCTCGCTTTCGGCGAAGCCCTTGGCGATGGCCAGGGCGTGCTCCCGGCAGGTGTGGTAGCCGCAGGCGCCGCAGTTCAGCTCGTGGGCCTCGGAATACTTGCCCATGCGCTTCATGATCTCGTTCAGCGCCTGGGGCTCCAGCGGGCGCAGCCGCTGGTCGTCGGGCGTGAACCGCCGGGACAGGTCCAGGTCCGCGAAGCGGTCCATGGCCCGCTGCCATTCCCCGCGGTCCAGCCCGGCTTCCCGGTCGCGGGCGTAGTGGCTCACCCGGGCCCGGCGCTTGAACAGGGTCTCCTCGCTGGACAGGCCCGGGCCGGCGACGCAGCCGTGGCAGCTGAGCAGCTCCAGCAGGCGGGCCTCCATGGTGCCGTTGGCGAACTCCTCCAGCACCGAGGTGAAGCCCTTGATCCCGTCCGTGGCCACCACCTCGTTGGCCAGCAGGTCCTCGGGGATGCTCGCCGCCTGGAGGAAGCCCCGGGTCATGGGGAACAGGCCGCCCAGGGACGGGTGCGGCGGGTCGAAGTCCGACGGCGCCACCCGCTCCGGCCGGATGGACCCGCGCAGGAACAGGTAGCGCAGCTCCCGGAAGGTGATGGCCACATCCGGCCGGCCGTCCACGTCGGCGCTGGCGGCCTCCACCTTCTTGGCCACGCAGGGGCCCACGAACACCACCTTGAGCCCCGGCTCCATGACCCGCAGGGCCCGGGCCATGGCCACCATGGGGCTGACGATGGGCGCCAGGTACGGCACCAGCTCGGGCTGGTAGCGCTCCACGTAGGTGACGATGGCCGGGCAGGTGGTGGCGATGTACTGGTTCCGGGGCTGCTCGCGCAGGAGCCGGCGGTAGCGCGCGGCCACCAGGTCGGCGCCGAACGCCACCTCCACCACCCGGGCGAAGCCCATCTGGCGCAGCATCCCCACCAGCACCCGGGCGTCCAGCTCGTCCTGGAACTCCACCGGGAAGCTGGGCGCCACGCATACCGCCACCGGGTCCCCGCCCCGGAGCAGGGCCTCCACGTCGTAGAGGGTGGAGACGATCCGCTTGGCCTTCTGGCTGCAGACCTGGATGCAGTTGCCGCAGGCGATGCACCGCTCGGGCACCACCTCCGCCTGGCTCTTGGCGATGCGGATGGCCTTGGCCGGGCAAGTGCGCACGCAGGTGTAGCAGATCCGGCAGCGGTTCGGGACCGTCTTCACGAACCCCCGGATCGGATTCGCCTCGGGGGCGTGATCTTCCTCGGGATCCAGCATGGTCGCGAACCTCCACCGGAGACGGCCTGGGACTGGCTATGCCTTCAGCAGCCGCCTGACTTCCTGCTTGAGCTGCTCGGGCCGCACCGGCTTGTCCAGCACCACGTCGGCCTTGACCCAGGAGGCGGCCTCCCCGGACTGGGGGTGGAAATCCAGGCCGGTGGTGGACTTCACCGCCGTGAGCAGGATCACCGGGGTGTCCGGGAACAGGCGCTTGACGTGGTGGCAGAGCACGAAGCCGGAGTCCATGTTCTCCATCATCAGGTCCAGCACCGCCAGGTCCGGGATGGTGCCCAGCAGCGCCTCCTCCCCTTCCTTCTGGCCCTGGGCCTGGACCACCCGGTAGCCCTCGGACTTGAGGATGAGCGCGACCTGCTCCAGCAGATCGATGTCGTCATCCACCACCAGGATGTTCTTGGGTTCTTTCATGGTCGTCTCCTCCGGGGCCTACTGCAGCACTTCGCGTTGGTGGTACTGGGTATGGAGCAGCTCGTGGCTGAGGTGGCCCAGGGGCTCGCCCAGGAACTCCTGGTAGAGCCGCTGCACCTCCGGGTTGCGGTGGCTGACCCGCAGGTGGTCCTCCCGGTCGATCTGGTACAGGGCCGCCATGCGGGCCTTCACCGACTCCGGGTTGGCCCCCAGGGGCTGGCCGCCGCCGTTGATGCAGCCGCCGGGGCAGGTCATGACCTCGATGAACTGCAGGTCGTCGCGCCCGGCCTTGAGCTCCTCCATGAGCTTGCGCGCCTGGCCCAGGGAGGAGACCACCGCCGCCCCCAGGTTGACCGCCCCGGCCTGGACCCGCAGCTCCTTGCTGCCCTTCATGCCGCGCAGGTCCTGGATCCGGTAGTCCTTCATCTCCTCCCCGGTGAGCAGGAAGTACGCGGAGCGCAGCGCCGCCTCCATCACCCCGCCCGAGGCGCCGAACAGCTTGCCGGCGCTGGAGCGCTCGCCGAACGGGGAGTCGGCACCCTCGGGCTCCAGGGCTTCGGGATTGATGCCCTTGATGCGGAACAGCTCCGCCAGCTCCCGGGTGGTGAGCACGTAGTCCACGTCGGGCACGTAGTCCCGGCCCATCTCCGCCCGGTTGCACTCGAACTTCTTGGCGGTGCAGGGCATGATCGACACCGACACGATGTCCCGGGGCTCCAGGCCCTGCCTCTTGGCGTAGAAGCTCTTGATCACCGCGCCCATCATCTGCTGGGGGCTCTTGCAGGTGGAGAGGTTGGGCAGGAACTCCGGGTAGAACTGCTCCACGAACTTGATCCAGCCCGGCGAGCAGCTGGTGAACATGGGCAGCGCGCCGCCCTGGGTCACCCGCCGGAGCAGCTCCGAGCCCTCCTCCATGATGGTGAGGTCGGCGGTGAACGAGGTGTCGAACACCTTGGCGAAGCCCACCTGGCGCAGCGCCGCCACCATCTGCCCGTCCACGTCGGTGCCCGGCTTGAGGCCGAACTCCTCGGCGATGGACACCGACACCGCCGGGGCGTGCTGCACCACCACGGTCTTGCCCGGATCCGCCAGGACCCGCAGCACCTCCTGCACGTAGTTCTTCTCGGTGAGGGCCGCGGTGGGGCAGACCAGGATGCACTGGCCGCAGTTGATGCAGCAGGACACGTTCATCCCTTCGTCGAAGGCGGTGCCCACGAAGGCCCGGGAGCCGCGGTTGACGAAGTCGATGGCGGCGACCCCCTGCACCTCCTCGCAGACCCGCACGCACTTGCCGCAGAGGATGCACTTCTCCGGGTCGCGCACGATGGCCGGGCTGGAGATGTCCTTGTCCTTGCGCTTGCGCGCGCCCCGGTAGATCCGGTCGCGCACCCCGTGCTCCCGGGCCAGGTGCGCCAGGTCGCAGTTGCCGTTGCGGGCGCAGTACAGGCAGTCGTCCGGGTGGTTGCTGAGCAGCAGCTCCACGATCGCCTTGCGGGTCTTGAGCACCGTGGGGGTGCTGGTATGGATCTTCATGCCTTCGGCCGCGGGGAAGGAGCAGGCCGGGATCAGCCCGCCCATGCCGTCCACCTCCACCACGCACATGCGGCAGGTCCCCGAGGGGAGCAGGCCCTCCATGTGGCAGATGGTCGGCACGTGGATGCCGCCCCGCTTGAGCGCCTGGAGGATGGTATCCCCCTTCCTGACTTCCAGCTGCTGGCCGTTCGCTTCGAGCATTGCCGTGGTTGTCATCGCGGGCCTCGTCTAAACCGGTTGGGTGAATTCGATGTCGCAGCGCAGGCAGCGACGCGCTTCGCACAGGGCGTGATCCTCCGCCAGGCAGAGATCCACCTCCCTGAAGTTCTTGCTCCGGGCCGCCGCCGGCAGGTGCGGCGGCTGCTGCCGGCCGGGGCCTTCGCCCTCCTCCTCGTCGGTGCTGTACGGCGGGATGTAGGTGGCCGGCAGCGCCACCGAGGGCAGCAGCCGCAGCTGCCGGCCCTGGATGTAGCGGTCGATCATCACCGCGGCGTTCTTGCCGGCGGCCACCGCCTCGATCACCGTGCTGGGGCCGGAGACCACGTCGCCGCCGCCGAACACCCCCTCCAGGGAGGTGAGGTAGGACTCGGGGTTGATCGCCAGGCCGCCCCAGCTCTTGGCCTTCAGGCCGTCCAGGAGCTCCGCTTCGGGCTGCTCGGAGATGGCCACGATGAGGGTGTCCAGCTCCGCGGTGAACTCGCTGCCGGGGATGGGCACCGGCCGGGCCCGCCCGCTCTCGTCCTTGTCGCCCAGCTCGTTGCGCTGGAAGCGCACGCCGGTGAGCCGGCCGTCCTGGGACTGCACCGCCAGGGGGGCCACCAGGACCTCCAGCCGGATGCCCTCCTCCAGGGCCGCCTCGATCTCCTCGGCGTAGGCGGGCATCTCCCCGCGGCTGCGGCGGTAGAAGATCGTCACGTCGGTCACCGCCTCCTGGCGGATGGCCACCCGGGCCGCGTCCAGGGCGCTGTTGCCGCCCCCGACGATGCCCACCCGGCCCTGGGCCAGCTCCTTGTGCTTCAGGTTGAAGGCCTTGAGGAACTCGATGCCGGGCAGCACGCCCTTCACGTCGTCCCCGGGCAGGCCCAGCTGCTTGCTGCGGTGGGCGCCGGTGGCCACGTAGATGGCCTGGAAGCCCCGGCCCTTCAGGTCGCGGACGGTGAGGTCCTGGCCCAGGGCCTTGCCGAACTCCACCGTGATGTTGCCGTTGAGCAGGTTCTGCACCTCACGGTCCAGCACCGCCCGGGGCAGGCGGTAGGCGGGGATGCCCGCCACCAGCATGCCGCCCAGCTTCTGCTCGCGCTCGAACAGGGTGATGCGGTAGCCCTTCTGGCTCAGGGCGTTGGCCGCGGCCAGGCCCGCCGGGCCGCCGCCCACCACCGCCACCCGGGGCGCGTCGGCCCGGGCCGGGCGCACCGTCGGCCTGAAGCTGGCCGGATCCACCCGGTCCACCACGAACCGCTTGAGGTTGCGGATGGCGATGGGATCGCCGCCGGTGGTGCCGCAGCGGCACGAAGCCTCGCAGGGATGGTTGCACACCCGCGCGCATACCGACGGGAACGGGTTGGCGCTGCGGATGGCCTGGTAGGCCTCGTCGTATTCGCCCAGGGCCACGTGGGCCACGTACTTCCAGACCTCGGTGCCCACCGGGCAGCCGGACTGGCAGGGCGCGCCCACCAGCTCCCGGCAGGTGCCGGCCGGGCAGCGGCGCTCGTAGATGTGGGCCTCGTACTCGTCCCGGAACCACCGGAGGGTGGACAGCACCGGGTTCGGCGCGGTCTGGCCCAGGCCGCACAGGCTGCTCTTCTGGATCGCCTCGCCCAGCTCCTTGAGCACCATCACCCCGCGCACCCGGATCAGGGCGTCCAGGCCCTCTTCGGCCCGGCGGTTGTGGGTGATGGACTGGAGGATCTGCAGCATCTGCCGGGTGCCTTCCCGGCAGGGGATGCACTTGCCGCAGCTCTCGGACTGGATGAACTCCATGAAGAACTTGGCCAGGTCCACCATGCAGGTGTTCTCGTCCAGCACCACCAGGCCGCCGGAGCCCATGATGGCGCCGAACGACTTCAGCGCCTCGTAGTCGCACAGCAGGTCCATGGCCGGCTCGGGGATGCAGCCGCCGGAGGGGCCGCCGATCTGCACCGCCTTGCACGCCTTGCCGTTGGGGATGCCGCCGCCCACCGCGAACACCACGTCGCGGATCTTCGTGCCCATGGCCACCTCCACCAGGCCGGTGCGGCGCACCATGCCGGAGAGGGCGAACACCTTGGTGCCCTTGCTGCCGGCGGTGCCGGTGGCGGCGAACCGGGCCGAACCCATCTGCATGATGCCCGGGACGTTGGCAAAGGTCTCCACGTTGTTGATCACCGTGGGCATGCCGAACACGCCGGACTGGATGGGATAGGGCGGGCGCGGCCGGGGCATGCCGCGCTTGCCTTCGATGGACTGCATGAGCGCGGTCTCCTCGCCGCAGACGAAGGCGCCGGCGCCCATCTTGATCACGATGTCCAGGTTGAAGCCGCTGCCCAGGATGTTCTCGCCCAGCAGGCCGTAGCTGCGGGCCTGGGCCATGGCCCGCTTCAGGTTCTGGATGGCCAGGGGGTACTCGGCGCGGATGTAGATGTAGGCCTTGCTGGCGCCGATGGCGTAGCAGCCGGTGATCATGCCTTCCAGCAGCCGGTGCGGGTCGCTTTCGCACACCGCCCGGTCCATGAACGCGCCCGGATCGCCCTCGTCGGCGTTGCAGATCATGTACTTCTGCGCCCCCGCGGAGGCCAGGGCCATCTGCCACTTCTTGCCGGTGGGGAAGCCCGCCCCGCCCCGGCCGCGCAGGCCGGAAGCCAGGATCTCGTCCACCACCTCCTGGCGGGTCAGGGTGGTGAGCGCCCGCTGCACCGCCGAGTAGCCGCCCCGGGCGATGTACTCGTCGATGGAGGTGAAGTCGATGAGGCCGGAGTTGGCCAGCACCCAGCGCTTCTGGTTGGCCAGGAACGGCAGCTCGGTCATGGCCTTCACCCCCGGCCAGGGTTCCTGGCCGTCCAGGGGGAACTGGCCCAGGGCCTGGTCCAGGGGCAGCTGGCCCTGGGCGCAGCGGTCCAGCAGCGCGTCCACCTTGTCCTCGGTGACGCCGGCGAAGCAGACCCGGGTCCGGCCGGGCAGCTGGATGTCCACCAGCGGCTCCTCGGAGCACAGGCCGATGCAGCCCACCTCGCGGATGTCCGCGTCGAGGTTCAGGGTGGCGCAATAGGCCCTGATCCGGGCCAGGGTCTTGGCGGCCCCGGCGCCCAGGCCGCAGGTGCCGGCCCCCACCAGGATCACCGGGCGGTCGACCCGCTCCCGGCGCAGCCCGGCCAGGAGCTCGTCCAGCTCGGGGCCGGACTTGCCGTTGAACGGCCCGGTGCGCAGCGCGGCCAGCAGCTCGGGGCTGGGCTTGCCCGGGATTTCCCAGCAGGAGGGGGCGAGGGGGCTATTGCTCGACATGGGAGAACTCCTGGTTGCGGCAATCGTCGAGGATCTTCTGCAGCTTCATGGGCGTGACCTTGGCGTAGAACTGGCCGTTGATGTTCACCACCGGCGCCAGGCCGCAGGCGCCCATGCAGGCCACCACCTCCAGGCTGAACAGGCCGTCCCGGCTGGTCTCGCCGGGCTGCAGCTTGAGGGTCTTGGTCACCATGTCCAGGACGCGCTTGCTGCCCTTCACGTGGCAGGCGGTGCCCCGGCAGACCATCACGTGGTACTTGCCCTTGGGCTGGAAGCGGAACATGTTGTAGAACGTGGCCACGCCGAAGATCTTGCTGGCGGGCAGGTGCAGCTCCTGGCCCACCCGGGTGATGGCCGCCTTGGACAGGTAGCCGTCGGCCGCCTGCACTTCCTGCAGGATGGGGATCAGGTGGTCGCGCCCGGCGTCGGGGTGACCTTGCAGGATCGTTTCAACGCTCTTCAAGACGGCCATTTCGACGCTCCTTAGAGGGATGAAGGGTGAAGTAGGCGAGTTTCGCCAGATGGTTGCCGATGTCGATCTCTTCCAGGGCGACGGTCCTGGGCAGGCGCAGGGGGCAGGAGGAGAAGTTGAGGATGCCCTTCACCCCCGCCCGCACCGCGCGCTCGGCCAGGGCCTGGGCCGCGGCCGCCGGCACGCAGAGCACGGCCAGGCTCACGTCCTCCCGGGCCACCACCTCGGCCAGGGCGTCCATGGCATGGCACTTGACCCCCGAGTAGACCCGGTTGCACTTGGCCGGGTCGGCATCGAAGGCGCAGCGGATGCGCAGATTGCTCCGGGCGGCCTCCAGGGTGGCGATCATGGCCCGGCCCAGGCTGCCCACCCCCAGCACCGCCACGCCGTGCACCTGGGCCTGGCTCAGCGCCTGGTCCAGGTCCTGGAGCAGCGCCTGGACCTCGTAGCCGTGGCTGGGCACGCCCTTGGTGTCGATGGCCATCAGGTCCCGGCGCACCTGGGAGTCCGACAGACGCATGGCTGCTGCGATTTCATGGGAAAACAGGTGTGATTTATCTCCAGGCAGCCGTTCGGCCAGCAGGGAACGATACCGGGCGAGCCGACCGATGACCTTGTCCGAGATGCTTTTCATGGTTCGTTGACCGTGAAAAAAATCACAACGTTATGCTTTGTCACGAGGAAGATGCGAAAAGTGTAATTCATCATTCGGATCCCGGTCAGCCTTTTTCGTGATAAAAATCACGAAATATTTTTTCCTGCTGGAAGTTCTCGACCGAAGGCCTCGGCGTATTTCGGACGTTCCATTCCTGAAAAAAATGACCGCCCGATCAACGCTGCCCGGCCATCGCGGGTCCATTGGGCAATCCCTCCCGGGGGCTACCCTGCCTTGAGGTCCGAGTCCGAGTGTCCACGTCTTGCTCTTCCCAAACCACGAACAAGCCCGGGCCGCGGGTGCTGGTGCTGGATTTCATCCGGCTGACGGCCATGCTGCTGATGATCCAGGGGCACACCCTGGCCGCGCTGCTGGACCCGGCCCGCCTGGACCTGGGCAGCTTCCCCTGGCAGGCCTGGGAGGGCCTGCGCGGGCTCACCGCCCCCATGTTCCTGCTGGTGTCCGGGGCGGCGACGGTGCTGGGGATCCGCCACGGCGCGGACGGCCGCATCCCCAGGGCCCTGCTGCTGCGGCGGATCCGGGTGGCCTTCACCGTGGCCGCCATCGGCTACCTGCTGGTGTTCCCCGCCAACCGCCTGGCGGACCTCCGCTGGGTTTCCCCGGACATCTGGAGGGCCTTCCTGCAGGTGGGCATCCTCCAGCTCAACGGCCTCACCCTGCTCCTGCTCACGCTCCTGCTCGCCCTGACCCGGACCGTGCGCCGCTACGCCGCCTGGAGCCTCGGGCTCGGGGCGCTGATCCTGGCCGCGGCCCCGCTGGTGGCCACCGTCGACTGGTTCCGCCATCTGCCCGAAGGCCTGGCGGCCTACCTGTCCTTCGACCACGGCTCGCTCTTCCCGCTGTTCCCGTACAGCGCCTACATGTTCCTGGGGGTCGGCCTCGGCGCCCTGCTGCTGGAGACCCCGGCCCCGGAGCGGGGGCGGCGGTTCCGGCTGGCCTGCCTGGCCGCGGGCTGCAGCTGCCTGCTGTTCTCCCTGGCCGCGGAGCACCTGCCCTGGCAGCTGATCAGCCTCCAGTACGCCTACCGGGGCGGCTACGCCTATACCAGCTTCCGGCTGGGCTTCACCCTCCTGCTGTTCGGCGGGCTGGCCTGGGCGGCGCAGCTCTGCCCCAGGCTGGAGGCCGCGGCGGCGCCCCTGGGCCGGCGGTCGCTGTTCGTCTACGTGGGCCACCTGGTGGTGCTCTACGGGACCCCCTGGACCGCCGGCCTCGCCACCGGGCGCCTGCACAGCCTGACCGTGGGCGAGGGCGTCCTGGAGGTGCTCCTGGTGGGCAGCATCACCCTGGGGGTGGTCCTGCTCCGGGACTGGATCCGGGGCCGTTCCCGCCCCCTGGGCATGCTGATCCACGCCTCGGCCCTGCTCGCCCTGGCCTGCGCCCTGATCTGGTGAGCCGCGGGCTTGACGCGGGCGGGGCCGCCGCCCTGGACGTGAGGATGCCGCTGCATGCCCTGGTCGGCAGGATGCCCTAGGTTATTTCCGGATGCGGATGCGCCACTCGCCGGGGGCGATGGCTTCCACCCGGGCCACGGCGCAACCGAGCCCGGCGACGACCTTGGGCACGTCCTCGGGAGCCGAAGGGCAGTCCACCAGCAGGTCCAGGCGGCCACGGGCGGGCAGTTTCTCCACCAGGCCGGTCACCGCATACTTGGGGAACGGGCAGACCCAGCCGCGCATGTCCACTTCGAAATGGCCGTCAGCGACCTTGATGGCTTTGAACGTGCGCATGGCCCCTCGCTTCGATCCAGAGAATGAACAGGTAGAAGGCGGCCAGGAACCCGAGCACCAGCACGGTGCCCCAGAACCAGCCGAACTTCTGTCCCAGTGACACCGGCGCGCCGTAGAGCCAGCCCTCGCCCACGTGGTGCCGGTAGATCAGCACCCAGCTGCCGGCGGTGAGCATGCCGGCCAGCATGGCCACCCAGGCCCGGGTGTAGCCCTCGGCGGCCCGCCACAGGATGCCCGCGCCGCAGCCGCCGGCGACCACCATGCCGACCCCGAACACGAAACCGCCGACCACCGTGTGCAGCCCCACCGGCATGATGAAGGACATGGGCTGGTAGCCCCGGGACTTGAGCAGGGACATGCCCACCGTGCCGATGGCCACGCTCAGCAGGATCCACTTCATGGACGCGCCGCTGCGGCTGATGAAGATCTCCCGGAAGGCGGCGGCGAAGCACAGCCGCGAGCGCTGGAAGATGGTGCCGAACAGGGCCCCGAACAGCAACAGGCCCGCGCACCGGTTCATCCCGGACCAGGCGTAGCAGGCGGCGGCGGCGGCCAGGGCCAGCGCCAGCAGGAGTCCGGCCAGGGGCTGGCGCGAGGCGCCGCGCACCGGGGCGGGCGTGCCCGGCACCAGGGCGGCGTAGTCGAAGGCCGCCAGCGCCGACCGGGTCTGCCGCTTGAGCAGCAGCCCGCCCACGTAGGCCCCGGGCAGCAGGCCGAACACGGTCAGCGGCCCGCTGAGCGAAAGCGACATGGTGGCCGAGTAGAAGCCGCCGACGTTGCAGGGCGGCATGAGCACGGTGCCCAGGCCCATCAGCGCGCCGCCGGACAGGGCCGCCAGGTAGCCGCGCCAGTCCTCGTGGCGCAGCTTGAACTCCTCGGCGCATAGGGCCGAGATGGCCGCGCCGAACAGGATCCCGAAGCAGATCATGCTGTGCGTGTCCCTGAGCACGGGAGCCAGCGGATAGGCCAGGAACGGCGAGTCCACCTTGATCCCGGCCAGGTTGTACAGGGAGCTGCCCCACATGGCCATCTGCGGGAACACGCCGATGGCCCGGGCGTAGATGAACATGAACAGGTTGGCCAGGGCCAGGGCCACGGCGCCGACCCAGACCGGCCAGACGCGCCGGAACACCGGCCGGTAGAGGTCTTCGCGCAGTCGCGCGGCCAGGATCCTGATCATGCGTGGTCCCTTTCGAAGTCGACCATCCGGGGTGAGGCGTGCGGAACCGCGGGCCTTGGTCAGGTTTGGACGACTCAATGGATGAGCGTCCAGGTTAACGGGGCGGCGATCGGGCCGCCGCCCCGGGCCGGCGGATTGTGGCCGGGATCACACCCCTGCCGGTCGTCTACCACGGCAACGGCAATACCGGTGGAACCGTCCAGGGCTCCCTGGGGGTCCGGTTCCAGGCTTTGCCGCTGCTGCAGCCTGGGTGTTCCCCAAAGGGATCCGGAGTCCCATGGCCGGCTGGCCGTATACTGCACGGGTGTCGGTGGAGGGTGCCCATGAGCGCTGTGACATTGCCCGATGGCGAACGGGTTCCCGCGCTGGGCATGGGCACCTGGCAGCTGGGCGAGGACCCCGCCCTGCGCCAGGACGAGCTCGCGGCCGTGCGCCTGGGCGTCGAGCTGGGCCTGACCCTGGTGGACACCGCCGAGATGTACGGCGAGGGCCGCACCGAGCGCTTCCTGGGCGAGGCCCTGGCCGGGCTGCGCGACCGGGTGTTCCTGGTGAGCAAGGTCTACCCCCACCACGCCAGCCGCCTGGGGGTGCAGCAGGCCTGCGAGCGCAGCCTGCAGCGTCTCGGCACCGATCACCTGGACTTGTACCTGCTGCATTGGCGGGGACGCGAGCCCCTGGCCGAAACCGTCGCCGGCTTCGAGGCCCTGCGCGCCGCTGGCAAGATCCGCCACTGGGGCGTCAGCAACTTCGACACCGCCGACCTGGAGGAGCTGTTCGCGCTGCCGGACGGCCAGCGCTGCGCCACCAACCAGGTGCTGTACAACCTCGCCCGGCGCGGGCCCGAGTTCGAGCTGCTGCCCTGGATGGGCGCCCACGGCGTGCCCCTGATGGCCTACAGCCCCATCGAGCAGGGGCGCATCGCCCCGGGCGGCGCGGTGGACCGGATCGCCGCCCGGCGCGGGGCGACCCGCTGGCAGGTGGCCCTGGCCTGGGTGCTGCGCCGGCCCGGCACCATCGCCATACCCAAGACCGGCAAGGTGGAGCACCTGCGCGAGAACCACGCGGCCCAGTCCCTGGAGCTGTCCGCGGCCGAACTGGCCCAGCTGGACGCCCAGTTCGCCGCGCCCAGGCGCAGGCAGTCGCTGGAGATGCTTTGACCGGCAGTTCGGCTACCGGGCCGGAACGCCATGGATGAGTCCCAGGATCGCCTGCAAGGCCGCCGCGTCCACCTCGTCAAAGGTGCCGAGCCGGTCGCTGTCGATGTCCAGCACCGCGGCCACCGCCCCTGAGCGGTCGCGGAACGGAACGCAGATCTCGGACCTGGAGCGGCTGTCACAGGCGATGTGCCCGGGGAACTGCTCCACGTCCGGCACCAGCACGGTCCGGCCGCTGTTGACGGCGGCCCAGCACACGCCCGTGTCCTTCTTCAGTTCCATGCAGGCGACGGGGCCCTGGTAGAGCTGCACGATGAGCCGGCCGTCCTTCAGGCCGTAGAAGCCAGTCCAGAAGAAGTGATCCATCTTGTGGTGGAGCAGGGCCACCACCGAGGCCATCCTGGCCTGCTCATCCGGGCACTTGGCGAGGAGTTCCTCCAGCTGGTCATGGATCCGGGTGTAGCGGGCCTGCTTCTTCGCTGCTTCCATGGGTATTCTCCAGGAGCCATTGTCCAGTGGCGCCGCCGCTTCCAGGGTAAAATTTTAGCGCAGGCTTGGCCTGGCCATGGCGTTGGAATCCCATGATCCTTTCAGGCTGCTGGTCTATGGGCGAACGCCCTTCGTCAATGCGTTCCAGGCCGCGAGAGAGTCCATGTAGTCTCTCCAGTGCGCGATTTTCCGGTTGGCGATCCTGATGATCGAGCAGAACCGATTGTCGTATTTCACGCCTGTGGCGAGGATGGTCCCGTGGACTTCATACTCGATGACGACCACGCCGCCGTTATCTGCCTTGTGGGTCACCAAGGTGTCGGCCGATTGCAGCTCGATGCTGTGGCCATAGCCCCGGAACTGGGCCATCAGTTCGGCGCGCCCTTGGACCACGCGCGGCCAGCCGGGGAAGTCGTAGAGGACCTCGTAGACCACGTCGTCAGTGACGATGTCGAAGAAGTGCTCGCCATCAACGAGGTCTCCCAGAGCCCCTCGGACCAGCTCGAAGTAAGGCCTGGCGGCCTCATAGACAGCGTATTCCGGACTCGGCATCCTGGGCTCTCCATGCGCTTGAGAAGGTGGCTGACGAAAACAGATGGAATTGTATCGCGAATGTCATGGCCCACTTATTTACTTGCAAGAGGGAGACTTTTAACCGGGCAGATGCCGATAACCTGGACGCATGCCCATTGCCCCTGTCCCGCCCCGGGAGAACGCCGTGCCCCACGATCAGCCCCTGATATCCCTCCGCTCCGCGACCCTGGTCCGGGGCGGCCAGCCGGTCCTGCAGGACTTGACCTTCGATATCCGCCCCGGCGAGCACATCGCCCTCCTGGGGCCCAACGGTTCGGGCAAGTCCTCCTTCATCCGCCTGATCACCCGCCAGGACTATCCCCTGGCCCGGCCCGGGGGCGAGGCCGCCATGCTGATGCTCGGCCAGGAGCGGTGGGACGTGTTCGAACTGCGGGCGCACCTGGGCATCGTTTCCGCCGACCTGCACAACGCCTTCACCAGCGGCCAGGGCTTCGGCCGCACCCGGGGGCTGGAGGCCGCCCTGTCGGGCTTCTTCTCCAGCCTGGGCCTGTTCGACCACCAGCAGGTGACCGAGGCCATGCGCCAGCGGGCCCACGCGGCCCTGGCCCTGGTGGACGCCGGGCACCTGGCGGAGAAGCGCATGGACACCATGTCCACCGGCGAGGCCCGGCGCGTGCTCATCGCCCGCGCCCTGGCCCCGGACCCCGGCGCCCTGCTGCTGGACGAGCCCACCACCGGCCTGGACCTGGCCGCCCGGCACCGCTTCCTGCAGACCCTGTCCAAGCTGGCCGGCCTGGGCAAGACCCTCATCCTGGTCACCCACCACGTGGAGGAGGTCATCCCCGAGATCGAGCGGGTGATCCTGCTCAAGCAGGGGCGGGTGTTCCTGGATGGGCACAAGGACGCCGTGCTCCGCTCCGGCCCCGTCTCCAGCCTGTTCGACCTGCCCATCCAGGTGCGCCGCCACGGGGGGCACTTCGCCGCCGTGAGCGGGGAAGTCCCGGACGGGGCGCCCGCCTAGTCCAGGATCGCATCCCGGTACCTGGGCCGCCACGCGGCCAGCTCGCAGCCCCGCTGCCGGCTGAGGGCGCGCAGCTGGACGAAGCCGTTCTCCGGGCTCAGCTGCCCGAAGAACCGCTCCAGCACCGCGGCGAACAGCAGCAGATCGCCTCCGGCGTAGCAGTCCTCGTCCAAGGTCAGCGCCACCTCCAGCCCCCGGGCGGCATGGCGCTGGCCGTCCACGGTGATCACCGTGGTCACCGGCCGGGTGGCCACCTGGGCGATGCCCTGGATCTGCCGGGCCATGGCGGCGGTGTGGGCGCCGGGGAACAGTTCCAGCATGTCCCGGAGGGCGTCCGCGTCCAGGCTGGCCAGGCCCAGGTGGTCCAGGCACAGGTGGGCGATGATCCGCCACAGCCGGTCGGGCCGGGCCGGCGGCCCCTGGCTGGGGGTGGGCGGCCGCAGCGCCCGGAGCCGCTCGGCGAGAGGGTGCTCGGCCAGCAGGAACGCCGGCTCGTCCTCTTCCAGCTCCCCGCCGTTCCAGGGGATGGCCTCCGGCAGGTTGCGGTTGCTGCAGGTGAGCTCCAGCTCCAGGGTCGCCGCCGGCGCCGGGAACGGCTGGAAGTCCGGGTCCACCAGGGTCAGCGCCACGTCGGTGCCCGGATCCTCTTCGGCCAGGGAGCGGGTCCGGGTGGCGTGCCAGGCGCACCCGGGATCCTTCTTCTGGGCGGCGCGCCCCAGGCCATAGAAGGCCGGCACCGGAAGGGCGGGACGGAACCGGGAGGCGGGAAAGGTCAGGCGCACCGCGTCGATGGCGTACACCTCATGCTGGGCGGCGGGCATGGCTTCCGCCGTCACCGGATGTCCCGGATCCGGGCCCTGGCCCGACAGCTGGATGGCCGCCCCGCGCTGGGCGAAGAGGTTCACCGCCGGCACGCAGCCCAGCTTGAAGGTGCCGGCGGATACCCGTTCCAGCAGCCGCAGTGCGCGGTCGGCGCCGGTGTCCCGGGGCAGCAGGAAGTGCAGGCGGGTCCAGGGCCCCAGCCGCCCCTTCAGCCCGGCCACCTCCAGGAACCGGAACTTGTCCGGGAAGGCGAAGTACTCGAACAGCAGGCGGTGGCCCGACGGAACGCGGGGATCCGGATCGTAGAGGGCCTCGTCGGCGGCGAATCCGGCCGGCGTCACCGAGGCGGCCGGGAGCAGGCTTCCGGGGCCCGGCGCCTCCAGCCCCCGGGCGATCATCACCCCCTGGAGCCGGAAGCAGAGCAGATCGTAGACCAGGTTGCGCAGCGCCGGTTCCCCGTCCAGGTAGAAGCGGAGCCGGTCCACGTTCGCCGCCGAGCCCGGCGCCGTGGGCGCCTCCACCAGGTCCAGGGTGAGGCAGGCCGGGCCGAGGCCCTGCCTGGGCAGCGCCACCGAGGCCTGCACCGGCTGGAGGCAGGCCCGGGCCACGGTCAGGGGCCACAGGTCCACCCCGTGGCAGGTGCGGAACAGGCACCGGGTGCCCTGGACGGCCGGGGAGAGGACCCGGCTGTGGCGGGGCACCGGGTAGCGGTCCAGGAGGGGCGTCTTGCGCGGATCCGGCAGCAGCTGCAGGATGGTGGCCGAAGGCAGGGGCCGCAGCCACTGGGGGCCGAGCATCTGGATGACCGCCTCGGCGATTTCCGGGACCTCGTCGTCCAGCCGCTGGTGGATCCGCGCGCCGAACCAGGCGAAGGACTCCAGCAGCCGCTCCACCTGGGGATCGTCGCAGCTGTCGTGGTCGATGCCCAGGCGCCGGGCCACCTTGGGATACTGCTCGGCGAACTCCGCGGCCAGGCCCCGCAGCACGCTCAGCTCCCGCTCGTAGAAGGGCAGCAGGTCCTCCAGCATCAGCGCCCCCGGCCGGCGGCGGCGCTGAGGCCGCGATTGTCATGGATGGATGCGCAGCTGCCGATCGCCATGTCCGGTACGCCTTTCCCGATGCCATGGCCCAGTCTCGGACCGGAACGCCCTTGCGTCAGCGATAATTTCGCACCAACCGCATTTAACTAAATTTTAATTACACGTTATATCGTTTATTAAAATATTTCCATTGTTTTTTCCCACAAAAACCCCAGTTTTTGGTGTCACACCCACTGCCACCATGCATAATTTACCACTATTCTCGTATTCATTGCTGTTTACCCACCTTCAGACCGGTGCTTCATCCATTCGGAGAGGACCCATGCCGCAGGACCCCTTGGGCTCGCTGGACCTGTTTTCGCAAACCAACCGGTTATTCAGGCTTGAGTCCCCCCTGGGGGACAGTCTGCTGTTGGACCGGCTCCAGGGGACCGAGCGGTTGTCGACGCCCTACCGGTTCACCCTCGACCTCCTTTCGGAGCGGGCGGACCTCACCCTGAAGGACCTGATGGCCCAGGAGCTGAGGATCCGCCTGGCCACCGAGGCCGGGGACCGGTACTTCAGCGGCTTCGTGACCCGCTTCGCCCAGACCGGAACCGACGGCGGCCTGGCCTTCTACCAGGCCGTCCTGGAACCCTGGACCGGGTTCCTGGCGCTCCGCACCAACTGCCGGGCCTTCCAGGGCGTCACCCTGCCCGAACTGCTCCGGAAGCTGTTCGACGACCACCCCCGGGTGGCCCGCTACGAGCTGCAGCTCACCGAAGGCAAGTACCCGCCCATGGCCTACTGCGTCCAGTACCGGGAATCGGATTACGCCTTCATGTCCCGGTTGCTGGAAGCCCATGGCATCTTCTACTTCCACCGGTTCGACCCCCAGGGCGCCACCCTGGTCCTGGCCGACGATTCCCGGGCCGCCCCGGCCATGCCCATCCGCGACCGGATCGCCTACAACACCGAGCCCGGGTCCGAAGGCCGCGACAGCATCGACCATTGGGCTTCCGAGCGGGAGCTGGTGGCCACCGCCTTCGCCATCAAGTCCTTCGACTTCCAGAATCCCCAGGACCCCCTGCCCTGCCGCCAGAGCACCACCCACGCCATGGGCGACCTGCCCGACCTGGAGCGGTACGAGCACCTGGGTTCCTTCGCCTACCCCGACTGCGACGCCGGCGCCACCCTGGCCAGGCTCCGGGTCCAGGAGGAGGAGCTGCGCAGCAAGGGCTTCCTGGGCCAAGGCACCTGCCGGTTCCTCACCTGCGGCCACTGCTTCGAGCTGCTGGACCACTTCGACCCGGGCGCCAGCGTCCATGACCGCCTGTTCCTGGTCACCCACGTGACCCACGAAGGGGCCAACAACTACCGGGACCAGGGCGGCCGGGCGCACTACCGGAACCAGTTCGGCTGCGTGCGCAGCGCCATCCGGTTCCGGCCGCCCCTGGCCACCCCCAGGCCGGTGCTGCCCGGTTTCCAGACCGCCACCGTCGTCGGCCCCAAGGGCCAGGAGATCTTCTGCGACGACTACGGCCGGGTGCGGGTCCAGTTCCACTGGGACCGGGAGGGGACGTTCAACGAGGCCAGTTCCTGCTGGGTGCGGGTGATGACCCCGTGGGCCGGCGCCCGGTTCGGCATGGTGGCGGTGCCCCGGGTGGGCCAGGAAGTGCTGGTGGGGTTCCTGGAGGGCAATCCCGACCGGCCCATCATCATCGGCGAAGCGTACAACCAGTGGAACATGCCGCCCTGGGAGCTGCCCGCCAACCGCACCCAGACCGGGATCCTCACCCGGTCCACCCAGGACGGCAGCTACGAGACCGCCAATGCCCTGCGCTTCGAGGACCGCCAGGGCGCCGAGGAGGTCTGGCTGCACGCGGAGAAGGACCAGCGCATCGAAGTGGAGCATGACGAAAGCCACAGTGTGGGCCAGGACCGCAGGAAGGTCATCGGCCGCGACGAGCGCACCGAGGTCAGGCACGACCGCATCGAGCAGGTGGGGAACGACGAGCATCTCTCCGTGGGCATGAACCAGAGCCTTCAGGTGGGGGCCACCCAGCATATCGCCGTGGGCGCCACCCAGAACATCACAGTGGGGACGACCAAGTTCGAAAGGGTGAATTTCGCCAGCACCGAGGTCGTGGGCGGCATTCGCACCCTCAACGTCGGCGCTGCCTACGGAGTCCACGTGGCCGCTGCCAAGGAGGAGACGGTGGGCCTGGCATCCATGGAAACGGTCGGCCTGGACAAAGGCACCACGGTGATCAAGGCCTACCACATCTCCGCCGGCGACCTGCTGGAGATCGTGGTCGGGAAATCCCGGTTCGTCCTGGACAAGGAAGGCAAGGTCACCATCACCGGGACGGAGGTGGAGATCTCCAGTTCCGGGCCGGTGCGGATCAATGGCAAGGACGTGCTGGTCAACAACACATGAAGCAAAAGTGATTGCCGAGGAAGAGACCCATGGCTACAGACCGAGGCGGCTTCAGGGTGGCGGGAATCGAAAGGCCCACCCCCGAAAGATCCGAACCCCAGCGAGAGGAACCGCCCATCCGCACGGTCATCCCCATCGTCTTTGTTCCCGGCATCGCCGGGTCCAACCTGCGAATACGGGAGGAATGCGAGGAGACTGTCCGTGCCAGGCTGCAACTGCCCCGGAAGAAACCCCTTCCCCAAGCATGGCATCCGCCCGATGGCAAAGGACCCGCAGCCATTAAGGCAGTGAACCAATGGAACAAGTACCTGCCATCCCAGCGCCAGGCCCTGCTCAATGGCGAAACCACCCGCGTGGATGACGACGGTTTCCTGGATCAAGGGACCGAAGGGATTAACCTTTCACCCTTCTTGCCGGACGGGGCACGTTTCCGAGGGTGGGATTCAATCCATTGGGGCAGTTATGGCAACTTTCTTCAGTTTCTTGAGAATGAAGCCAACCCTACCGATAAAAAGCGTACACCATCCAATGATATACCATTGGAAAAGCAAACGGAATCCAATCTTTCTGCTTACCTGCTGCACTTGGTCGATAGCCCTTTCGGCAGGTTCAGCGGGCAGCACATCGAAAGGAACCGTTTATTCAGATTCCGCCTTCCACTGGATCAAGTGAAAAACATCAAAAGAAATTTAATGCCCGTTTATGCATCAGGGTATAATTGGCTTGAATCGAATCAGGTGTCAGCCGATCATCTGCTGGATAACATAAATAAAATCATTGCACTGTATAATGATTATAAATCGATTGATGGGCGTCCGGCTTATTCATGTGATAAAGTCATTCTTATAACTCATTCCATGGGAGGCCTGGTCGCTCGCGCTGCATTCAATAAAGAAAATCAAAAAATCAAAGGAATTATCCATGGGGTCATGCCTGCCGTTGGAACACCATCCGCCTATCGACGCATGGTTGCCGGCACCGAATTGGATCACACTTCGAAAATCCCTGTTCTTTCACATTACCTAAACGGCGTATCGGTCATAATGGGGAAAGATGCATCGGAAACGACGCCAGTCCTTGCTAATAACGCCGGCCCACTCCAGCTTCTTCCTTCTACGGAATACCCACCAGGATGGCTGCAAGTAGCCTATCCCAAGGCCAATGGAAATGTCGATATAATATTCAAAATACCCGATTCCAATCCTTACGAAGAAATATACAAGAACAAAGATGCATGGTACCGGCTTGTAGAGCCAAATCTCATCGACCCATGCGGTATACATAAAATGGAAAAAAGGGAGCCTTGGGAAACATATATTAAAAAAATTAACGAGGCCGAAAAATTCCACAATATATTAAAAGAAGGGAGCATTGCACCATCTTATGCATACTATGGGAATGACGACTCCTATCAAACTTGGGGCACCATCCGATGGTTCCTGACCAGGGTTACGACCGATCCACTTAATCTCGGAGAAGACAGAATCAGGATAGGCCATCCATTCCACGCCTGCGCTGGGGTAAGCGGGCCTATGATGATCCTTCCAACCCAGAGCCAAATCAAAAATGCCAACCTTATAGGTTGCTATAATAATGGTCTTACCCGAATGGTAGCGATTTACGGGGCGAGGGAAGATGGCCTGAGGACCATTCTCGGCTTCCAACTCCAGGGAAAGGATGCAAG